>Ga0182021_10000007_pt1 | contig 196636 bp, 175 predicted proteins | sample 612E3MmetaG_FD_120493 | JGI IMG/M metagenome (GOLD analysis project Ga0182021, IMG submission 120493) | Permafrost microbial communities from Stordalen Mire, Sweden - 612E3M metaG (Illumina Assembly) | ecosystem: Environmental > Terrestrial > Soil > Wetlands > Permafrost | place: Sweden... | reverse complement strand
GGCGTGAGCGGCCCCATTTCATAACCAATATCTTTATAGAGTACGGCACCGTTTAATATCTTACCGGCCACATAAGGGTCGCGGTAGGTATCGATAAGGATATTGCCCCACTTAAGCCAGCTTACGCTAAGCATGAAAATAAATCCGGCGGCAATAATCAAGTAAGCAAAGAAACGTTTAGACATAGTTAATCCAACTTTTTGTACTTTTGAAATAAGAACGTAGGAAAAATTCGATAACTGCTTAATTTAAAATACATGCTTTTTATTATATCAAAACCCAGAATTTTTTATACAAAATATCGATTAATTTTGTTATAATAACGCTGAGATAAAAAAATATTCAGAAACCAATTGATAACAAGCATCCCTGATTTCTTAGCTCTTGCCCTTACAAAAAATAACCTGGATGAAAAGTAAGATAATTTTAATACTAATCCTATTATGCGCCATTTTATTGCGCCTATACAACCTGGGCAAAGCGCCATTCTGGGAAGACGAACTTTTGACTTTATACCGCATCAACATGCCTCCCGCAGCAATATTTCGAACCACCATTCCTTTTTTTACGCACCCGCCTCTTTTTTACCTTTTGTTAAACGCATGGGTTAAATTGACCGGCGTAAATGAATTTACGCTTCGTTTTCTCCCTTTTGCCTTCTCGGTGTTATCGGTATTTATGATTTTTAAATTAGGGGAAATCATTTATAACCGTCGTATCGGTTTATACGCCGCCTTGCTTTTGGCATTCTCTCCTTTTGACATTTATTATGCTCAAGAAGCAAAAAATTATTCAATGAGCTGGGCGCTGGGGCTTATTTCTTTTTGGCTTTTTTATCGATTAATAAAGAATTTTTCCTCAACAAACTTTATCGCCTATATATTGGTTACCCTAGTTTCCTGGTATACTTCTTATACCGCTATTATATATAGCTTCCTCCAGGGCATATGCGTTTTTATCTTTTTTAAACCGCGCCATATCGCTAAATGGTTCGGAGCGTATCTTTATATCATAATATTATATCTGCCGTGGTTTAACCTTATCTGGAAGCAACCCCGATCGTGGCATGCCATAAAATGGATACCGGCCACAAGCAATTATTTTTTAAAATCAGCGCAGTTTATCGGCGAGCTGCTATACCTGTTCCCTCTGAATGCCGCGAACGAAAGAATCTTGCCGGTAAGTTTAAGTTTCTGCGCAATACTGGTAGCGCTCGCGCTGGTAGAGTTTAGAAAAAACAACCGTTTCAAATTTGTCCTCGCCCCGGAAAAAAAAGACATTATGCTTCTCGTCTGGATAATCTCGCCGCTAGCCGCATATTATCTGATTGACAAGTTCTGGTTTAATATTTTCGGCATGCAGCGCTACTTTGCCCTGGTACTCATACCTTTGCTGATTTTACTAAGCAAAGGGATAAACCGGTTTCGGTTCGGATTTCAATTACTTATCATCCTCTTTATTGTTTCTTACGCTTTTACCGGCAGCGTGTATCCGTATTATCTCAGTGGTAAAAAAATATGTGACGAAAGGTGGGGCAATGCCCTAAATACAATAAAAAGGATAGACCGCCTTCAAAGCGCAGTCGTCATCCCAATCAGCCCGGAACCACTGGATTACTATAAAAGCAATTTGCGTTTTATAGGTATCGACGACGACAAGACTTGCGTATATAAAAACAGAGATTTTAAATCTATTTTTGTAATCTCAAGGACGGTAAGGAATATATCGGTTGTTTTGCCTAAGTATATTTTACATAACGAATGGCAGGAAGGCAGTTTAAATGTAAAATGGTATAAAATAAAAAAATAGCCTTGATAATTCAATGATACACATAATCGTTACATTATGAATAAAATAATACCAAGCAAAATGAAAAACTTCGCATTATCTCTCATCTGCTTATTGCTATTTTTTCTTTCTTTTATTTATCTATTAGAAAAAAACCGCCATAATCTCTACGATGCCGCGCCGTTCGTAGCAGACAACGGTCATTATCAAGCGCTCGGCGTTAATTTAAGCCTTGGGCATAGTTATAAAAGCGGATGCATAGAAAAGTTCGAAACTTATAGATTGAATATAGTAGACAGCGATCCTGAAAGCAAAAAATTCTATGATGATTTTATCAACGAAAAGAAAAAGGGCAAATTTTACCACAATTTCTACAGGACGCCGGGATACCCTTTCTTCTTGGCTTCTGTGTATAAACTTTTTGGGATTCATCCCAGAATAGTAAAAATACTGCAGATAATAATGCTTGCTCTGTCTGTTTCATTGCTACCGATAATCGGAAACTATTATTGGCCCGGGCTAGGAATTATCGCGGGAATACTTTCTTCTTTTTTAACAGTATGGCGACTCCTTCCCAACCCATCCTATATTATGGCAGAATCATTGATCACTTTCAGTCTTTTTATTTTAACGATTTTTTTAATCCTTTGGGAAACGAAACCTTCGACAATCAGGACTTTTCTCTTAGGGACAGTTTGTGGCATCACTATTCTCATAAAAGGCTCCAATATCTTTATCGCGCCATTTTTGTTATTATATATACTTCTAAAGTTTTATAGGTCGGCGAAAAAGAATAAATTACTATTCGTGTTTACATTAGGCCTGATTTTGTTTATCGCGCCCTGGAATATATACGCCAGTAAAAGACAGCACACTTTTTTGCTTCTGGCTACGCAGCCAACGATGCTATTGCTGGATTCCAACAATGAGGATAGTTTAAAAACTGGCGACTGGGAGCCCGCCTGGTATAAAAAAAATAAAGATAGCCCTAAATATATTTATAATCGTTTGAAAAAAAACGGGTATTCACAATTTAGACAATTTTTTATTTTTATGTGGCAAAACAAAAAAGAAGTTCCCGCAATGTTGAAGAATAAACTTCTTAGGGGCTTTTTAAACACTGAGGTTTTTCCGATTGTCACGGGAATGTTTTTATATTATCTTGCCGCCATTATCGCTGTCAAACCCAAAGGCACCATCGAAAAAAAAATACCGGTCTTCCCTTTAATATATTTTTTAAATATACTTTTAATCACTTTGATTTTTTACGGAAGTTATCGTTTTATCCTGCCGTTTTTGCCTTTTTTTATTTTACCGGCAGCATATCTCTTTTTAAAAATTGTAAAACTCCTGATGTCCCTTAAGCCGATTGGAGCGGCAAAAACTTAACAGGCCATACCGATGAAAAGGAAAGGAATATTTAAAAATATTACCAAAATAACAATCCCATTTTTTATTCTAGTTCCCGCAATATTATTTCTTATCTCGAAAGATACCTCAACCCCGCATCTTTGTCGCCGATACACCAATCCATCCAGGGCTTTCCGTAATGTATTTACCGAATTGCTGGGTATAAGAGCGGTAGATGTACAAAAAAAACTGGATAATACCTGGGAACAGCTTTTCTATGGCGATGACAACAGCCAGCGCATCTACTATCCTGTAGGCTCAAGCATGGCTTACATCAAAGATATCGGCAATAATGATGTCCGTACCGAAGGCATGTCTTATGGAATGATGATTGCCGTACAAATGAATAAAAAAAAGGAATTTGATTGCCTATGGAGATGGGTAAAAAAATACATGCAGCACAAAAATGGCCCACACGAAGGATACTTCGCCTGGCATACCGATGAAAACGGTACGATCAAAGACCCCAACTCCGCTCCGGACGGCGAAGAATGGTTTGCCATGGCTCTTTTTTTTGCATCTGGCCGCTGGGGAGATGGAACAGGAATTTATAACTATCGAAAAGAAGCGCGGGCTGTTCTACACACAATGTTGCATAAAGAACAGGGACTGGAAAATAACGGAATCGTAACCAATATGTTTGATAAAACAAATAAACAAGTCGTTTTTGTGCCTGAGGGCAGCGATGCTAAATTTACTAACCCATCATACCACCTGCCGCATTTTTACGAACTATGGGGGCGTTGGGCAGATAAGGATAATCAATTCTGGTATGATGCCGCCGCCGCCAGTCGTCAACTCTGGAAAAAAGCGGCAGATCGAAGAACCGGCTTAATGCCGGATTACTCTCGCTTTGACGGCACACCCATAGATTATCGGAACGGCGGGCACATAAACTTTCGATTCGACGCGTGGCGGACTACCATGAACATCGCCGTTGACTATGCCTGGTTTCACGTTAATCCTTGGGCAAAAATCCAATGCAATAGAATCATTGCTTTTTTCCACGCTCAAGGCAAACTATACGGCAATATATACAAACTCGACGGCACACAACTTTCAGATGACCACAGCCCGGGCCTGATAGCGATGAATGCGGTTGCCAGCCTTGCGTCAACCCACAAAAATACTAAAGACTTCGTCGATGAACTTTGGAGAACCCCCATTCCTAGCGGACAAAACCGTTACTACGACGGGATGCTTTACTTTTTAGCTTTCTTACAAGTAAGCGGTAACTATAGAATATATGACCCAACCAACAAATAAAACTGTTTTTCATTAATAACGTAAAACCCCTAAATCCCTGCCGTTTTTACTTGACGCAGCCTCTCGACTTCCGCCATTATTTCATCGGTATCAAAAGGTTTTCGTATAATCGGTATGCCGTCTTTTTTCGCGGTCTCTAAGAAACTGCCTATCGGCGAACCGCTGACAATAACATATCGGGCATTGTTTTGAATTTTTTTTAACGCGGCGTACGTTTTCCCGCCGTCAATACCCGGCATAACCATATCCAAAAATACTATGTCAAAACTTTCTGCTTTAGCCAACTCGACGGCAATTTCTCCACTGGCGGCAGTTTTGACCTCGACATCTTCTGTTCTTAAGGTTCTGGCGAGGCACTCTCTTATTAATTTTTCGTCGTCAACAACTAAAGCCTTAATCACAAAAATCACCCCCTGTTGTCATTACCAATAGCTTCATAAAACTACGATTAAGGAAATTCCCTTGCTCCCGCTAACGCCGGCTTCCAACATATTTTACCTCATATCGCCGGGATAACAAATAAAATAAACGATGCCTTGCTATCGGCCGTTCGCGGTAAAACCTCTTGTTTTTTGCGCATCAAAAAATAATCGGTAGACGTCTATCTTGAGCAATAGAAAATAAGGGTAATCTAAAAAAAGTTTCTGGATAAAAGAACTTTTTTGCGGCCCGCAAATACCTCGCTTAGCGCTTTCCACAAAATCAGCAATCTCTTTTATCAACGGCGATTCAATGTTTTTTAGTCTTTCCATGGCATTGGCCTGGGATAATTTATCCCTGTATATTATCTGAAATGCTTTTTTAATTTCCCCGATATCTTTCAAGCTGAAGCCTCTTCTTTTCAATCCCACCATATTAAGCCCCCATACCCGGGAATTGCCGACTACCATCATAAACGGCGGGACGTCCTGGGTGACCCGCGTCAGCCCCCCAATCATCGCGCACCGGCCGATACGCACAAATTGATGTACTCCGACATACCCCGATAAAAAAGCCCAATCACTAATCTGAACGTGCCCGGCGACCAACACGCCGTTACAGAGCACCACATTATTTTTTATATCGCAATCGTGGGCAACATGAGCAAAAGCCATAAAAAAATTATTATCGCCGATTGACGTAACCTGGCCAGCGCCGCTGGAAGAATGTATCGTCACATATTCTCGTATGACGTTATTTTTTCCGATAATCACTTTACCGATATTTTCCTTAAACCCTAAAGATTGGGGCATTTCTCCGATAATAACGCCGGTGCCGATTGCCGTCCCTTCGCCGATTTCGGTATTCCCTTTTATATGACTGCCTGGCCCGATTTTTACGTTACTGCCCAATTTCACGCCTTTTTCAATCACGACATACGGCCCGATTTCAATATCTTTCCCTAAAATCACGTCTTTATCGATAATCGCTGTCGGATGGATCATTGCCAAACCCCCTCAATCTTCTCTCCACAAATTTTGCAACATCCTTTTAAAAGGTTGTTTTCTCTAACCCCAAACCCTTCTCTCTTGATAAGCAGTTTAGAACAAGACGGGCAATAAGTATTTTCCCCTTCGGCGGAGCTGATATTACCTATATAGATAAACTTTAATCCTTTACTTTTCCCTATTTCTACGGCTTCTTCGAAAACAGATACGGAATCGTGCGAAGCTAAATCATCCAATTTATAATTAGGATAAAATTTGGAAATATGCCAGGGGATATTCTTATCAACAGACGCAATATAGTAAGCGATGGATGAAATTTCTTGACTGCTGTCATTCCGACCGGGAATCAGTAAAGTTGTTATTTCTACCCAGATGCCTAGTTTTTTCATTAATTTAATATTACCCAGAACAGGTTCCAGGCGAGCTTTGCAAATTTTTTTATAAAAATCATCGTCGAAAGATTTTAAATCAACATTTACCGCGTCCAGATGAGGCCCGATCTCACAAAGAGCCTCCCGGGACATATAGCCGTTGGTAACAAAAACATTACGTAACCCTTTTTCTTTAGCGAGTTTCGCGGTTTCCCAGGCAAACTCAAAATATATCGTAGGCTCGGTGTAAGTATAAGAAATACTCGGGCAGCCGCCGGCCAAAGCATTTTCCACAACCTGGGACGCCGTGATTCCAACTTTCTTTACGCCCCGTCGCCTCGCTTCTTTTTCCTGGGAAATCTGCCAATTCTGGCAAAAATCGCAACTAAAATTACACCCGGCACAAGCGATAGAATAAGAACGACTCCCCGGTAAAAAATGAAATAACGGCTTTTTCTCGATAGGGTCAATGCCGGCCGCAACCAACTCGCCGTAATTCAACGAATAAAGCTTGCCGTTAATGTTTTTACGCACGCCGCAAATACCTAAACCGTCATTTTTTATGCGGCAATGATGGTTGCATAAAAAACATTGGACAGTACTGCCTTCTTCTTTGGTGTAGAATAAAGCCTCTTTCATAATAATTATTTGAGCCATCGCATCGTAAAAACCTACGAGGCTCAAATAATTATATACCAATCCCTTGGAATAACAATCGGTATAAATATCAATTGTAATGTTTTTGTTATCAAGGTAATATATTTTCATGAATATATTGGGAATTTCGGCGTTTTACCATGACAGCGCGGCTTGCTTGGTACGCGACGGCAAGATAATCGCCGCGGGGCAGGAAGAACGCTGGACCCGTAAAAAACACGATTCTTCTTTTCCTGGAAAAGCAATTGATTATTGCCTTAAAGAAGCGGGCTTAAATGCCGTCGATCTTGACTATGTGGCCTTCTATGATAAACCATTTATAAAATTCGAACGCTTACTTTATACCTACCTCAGCTACGCTCCCCGCGGCCTTATCTCTTTTCTAAAAGCTATGCCGGCCTGGATAAACCAAAAAATATGGATTAAAGATATTATCGCCGGCAAACTTAAATATAAAGGCGAAATACTTTTTACCGAGCATCACATCGCGCACGCAGCTTCGGCGTTTTTTCCTTCGCCGTTTAAGGAAGCGGCGTTTTTGACTATTGATGGCGTAGGCGAATGGGCCACCGCCGCTTTCGGCGCGGGTGAGAATAACCGGATAAAAGTAATATCGGAAATTGATTTCCCTCATTCGCTGGGACTTCTTTATTCGGCCTTCACCTATTATTGCGGTTTTAAGGTGAATTCCGGCGAGTATAAGCTGATGGGCCTGGCGCCTTACGGCGAAGCTAAATATAAAAGCTTAATTTTGGATAACCTGCTTGACTTAAAAGAAGACGGTTCGTTCAAAATGAATATGGATTATTTTGATTACTGCGCCGGCCTGGCTATGACCAACGAAAGATTTAACCGTCTTTTTTCCGGCCGGCCGCGGGCGCCGGAATCAAAACTAACCGGTTATTATATGGATATTGCCCGCTCCGCTCAGGAAGTTACCCAAGATATAATGCTTAAAATGGCGCGCCATGTCTATAAAGCCACCGGCAAAAATAATTTGTGCCTGGCCGGCGGAGTCGCTTTAAACTGCGTAGGCAACGGCAAAATATTACGGGAAGGACCGTTTAAAAATATCTGGGTACAACCGGCGGCCGGCGATGCCGGAGGCGCCTTGGGCGCGGCATTATTTGTATGGCACCAATACCTGGACAACCCCCGGCCGGCCGACGATAAAAACGATTTCATGCAGGGAGCTTATCTGGGACCGGCTTTTGATGACGAATATATCGGCCGATATCTCCGGGATAATAGAATTCCTCACCGCGAGCTGGAAAAAGCGGAAATACCGGAAGTTACCGCTAAACTGCTTAATGATAAAAAAGTTATCGGATGGTTCCAGGGACGGATGGAATTCGGGCCCCGGGCCCTGGGAGCGCGTTCGATTTTAGGCGACGCCCGCGACCCGGCCATGCAGGAGACCATGAATTTAAAAATAAAATTCCGCGAGAGTTTCCGGCCGTTCGCCCCTTCGGTATTAGCGGAAAAATGCGGCGATTACTTTGAACTTGACGTACCGAGCCCCTACATGCTTTTGACCGCGCCGGTAAAAAATGCTGTTCGCAAGGTTATCAACGATGCTGATGGTAAAAAAGAAGGCTGGGAAAGATTAAAAATGGAGCGCTCGACCATCCCGGCGGTAACGCATGTCGATTATTCGGCACGGGTCCATACCGTCGCGGAAGAAAATAACCCCTTATTTTATTGGGTGATAAAAAAATTCGATGAACTATACGGCTGCGCCGTCGTAATCAACACTTCGTTTAACGTGCGCGGCGAACCAATCGCCTGCGCGCCGCAAGACGCCTATCGCTGTTTTATGCGCACCAATATGGACTACTTATTAATGGGTAGTTTTCTTTTAGAAAAAAAAGAACAAAAACCATTGGAAAAAAATCGCGATTGGCTTAGAGAATACGGGTTAGATTAATCATGGAAGAAACCGGCAGTATAACTGATAACGGTAAAAATATACGTTCCTTCGCGCTGATCACGGCAACCGCATTATTACTATGGGGCATGCTGTTGTTGCGTAAAAATAATTTTATCGGATATAACTTTTTTAGTTTAGCCGCGGTGTTTGTAATCTTAGGCCTGGCGGCACCGGTTACCCTGCGGCCGGTTTATAAATTATGGCGGGCGGTTTCCGCGGTCGTCGGATTTTTACTTACCGGCGCTATCTTGACGATTTTATTCTTTGCCGTGGTGACATCTGTCGCTTTATTGGCGAAAATTTTCGGCAAGAAGTTTATGGATATTGATTTTAAAAATAAGAAAAATAGTTATTGGGTTGACAAGGAAGTTATCGAACCGGACCGGGAAAGCTGCAAGCGGCAGTTTTAAGGAGAAGCCATGGGCAAACTTTCAATTTTAAAAGAGCTGTGGGGGTTTTTAAAAGTGCGTAAACGCTGGTGGCTGGCTCCAATCGTCATCGTTTTAATATTGCTGGGAGCATTAATTATCTTCAGCCAGCAATCCAGTGTAGCGCCGTTTATTTATACTTTGTTTTGAAAGATAATCACTTATTTTATGAACGAGAAAAACCCATTTTCCTACTACGAAAACCTTGACTCCCAAAGGCTGGAAGAAACCTTCTTTACCCCCATCGAAAAAACCCTGCTCAAGCCCGAACCAAAAAATATAAAACCCACGTGTAGAACCGGCAAAAGAATTTTCTTCGGCGCGGCTTTTATCCTCCCCATTCTAACAATATTTTTAATCCTCTTAAGATATGAAATAATCCTGGTGCCGCGCGTTCAGTTATCGGCACAAAAAAATACCACATCGTTGATTTACGACAAAAATTGCCGCCTGGCCTTAATCCTTGAAGACGGCCGGTCGATTATGCCTTCGGCCAAACAGCTGCTCTTCTCTCTTCCGCAAAAAGAAAAAATAGCTCTTACCATTAATTTCCAAAAGCAAATAAATCTCCAGAATAATTCTTTGCTTCTTTACCTGAAAAATCCCGGCATATCTTTTAAAGTTTCTGCCCTGGCCCGGGATGCTAATTTTTTTTCCAACGCCTTAAACCCTCTCACTAAACAAATAAACGGCAGCGGCAAATACCTGACGGCCGCCCTGAAATTCAAAGACGCGGTAGAACCAAAGGTAAACCTTTACCGCGTAAAGCAAATAACCATCTATTTTCATCCCCAATTGCAGGATAAAAAGAATATTATTTTTATCAAAGACATTGTTCTGGTAAAAAATGAAGTCATCCCTAATCTGGACGAGCCGGAACAAAAAATGATAAAAGCTCGTCCAGATTAGTCTTACGAAAGCTTACGGTTTTTCCGCCATACTTTATACTTCTTGGTTTTCCCATCCGCCGCCCGAAAAATACGTTACCCGTATTTTTTGGGCGGAATAATCTTTATTTTTTACGCAGTAAAAAATAAAGATAGTTGAATCTTTCCAAAAAAATATTATAATTGATTTATTATCGATATTCATCGGCTATTATAGGGTAAGTGAATTACCGCCGACTTCGTCGGCGACTTCACCTAAATGACCCCGCCAAACTGCGGCGGGATTATTTGCCCCGCATGTCTGCCCACAGCTTCGCCGCAAGGCGAGCCTTACGGTCAGACAATTCGTCGAATTTATTCGGCGGATTTCTGCGGTTCAAATAAAAAGGAAGGAGGCTGGCGGAATGAAAGTCATATCGGTTGTTAATCAAAAAGGCGGTTGCGGTAAAACAATAACGGCGGTAAACTTATCCGCGGCGCTCGCTAGATCCGGCGCCAAAATCTTGCTTATCGACCTTGACCCCCAAGCTCATGCCACGTTTCATCTGCGTAAAGAAAATCGCCTGACCATAACCGACATCTTAGAATCAGCCGCGCCGGAAGGCGATAACCTGTCTTTGGCGCAAGCGCACGTTTACGTTTCGGAAAATTTCTTTTTTATACCGTCAAGCATCGGTCTGGCGGCGTTGGAACATAAAATCGCCGGCCGCCAGGATCGATTAAAAATATTATCCGCCTTTTTACAAAGTTATTGCCGCCAATTTGATTACGTAATCATTGATTGCGCGCCTAATCTGGGATTGATCACCCTCAACGCTTTATCGGCAAGCCAGTATGCGCTTATTCCCATAAATTTATGCGATTTCAGCCTGCGCGGCGTCGAAATCCTCAAAAATATCTTGATCATGCTTAAAGATTTTAACGGCGCTTCGCCCGTTCCTTTCTATTTGCTTACCCAAATAGACCGGCGTTCCCGCTTTGCCGTACAATTTATGCAAAAAGTAAGAGAACAACTCGGCAGCCAGTTACTGGAAAGCGGCATAAGGCTGAATACGTATTTACGCGAAGCGGCATCGGTAGGTAAAAATATCTTTGAATATAATCCGTTATCCCGCGGGGCGCAAGATTTTAATTCGCTCGCCGGGGAAATAACAACAATTGCCAACCGGCAAGGCAGCTGGACCCCTTTATTCTTAAAAGGAGCGGACTTTAACGAAGTCTATGTGGCGGGAGACTTTAACAATTGGCAGAAGGAGCCTCGCTTTAAACTTAACAAAATCGCCGGTAATCTTTGGAGCATAAACCTGGCCCTCGAAAAAGGCCGGTACCGCTATAAATTCGTTTCCGGGGACAACGATTGGTTTGTCGACCCGCACAATAATTTAGTAGAAAACGACCCATTCGGCGGAAGCAATTCACTTTTGGTGATAGATTAAAAAAATGCGTTACCGCATTTTTTTAATCTGGGTATTGCCTTATTACGGTAATTTTACCCACCGGCAGAATAAATTCTATTCGCGCCGGTAAATTATCTTTTACGTCCAACCACATATTAAAACGTTTAGCCCCTCTGCCGATCAACAGGTAAGTTTTTCGCTTTTCTTTTCCTGTATCGATTTCTCTTTCCTCATGCATTTTTATCTTAACCTTCTGGGTGGGAAGATTAAACGTCATTTCTTCACCTTTTTTTAAAGGGGTATTTTTGGGGAAAAAATAAAGCAAAGCTAAAATATTATGGATGGGCGGTTCCTGTTTGATAATAGTTTCCTTGCCGTTCTTAATTATTTTAACTTCGCCCCTTTTCTGGTCATATAATTCCTGGATAACCTCTTTTTTCCCGAATACGATGATATCCCGTTCTACCTTAACCGGCAATAGCGTACCGCTATCGAGAAAAACCTTATCATTACCCTTCAAATCAATGATTACCGCGATATTGGCATCAGAATTCATCGCGATAATTTCGGTATTATGCCCGGCGATTTTTTCGCAGCCTAAATATTCCCAAACCAGGTGGCCGCTTGCGATACCATTGAAATATACCTTATAAGTCAGCTTAGTACCGACGCCAAACCTATCCTTTATTTGTAGAGCGAAAGTAAAAGCGGAAAACAGCGCGCCGCTTAATATTACCATAGCTATAATTTTATTTATTTTACGCATATACTTTAACAACTGGGTTAGGGCCAAGGTTAGGAAGCCGGTTTGGGTAAAGGTAAGGGCTGGGCCTCTGCAATGATTGAAATATAATTTTAAATTTGGCATTGATCAATTATCATTTTAAAATGGAAAAAGAGAAAAATAATAAATCTTTTCAATGATCATTGATAAATGGCCAATGTTCAATTTAAAATGACAGGAAGATTTTTAGAGCCGTTACCTTGACCCTAATCCATACTGGCATCGTTACCCTTGCCCTAACCAAGTTTTTATACCGGCATCTTTACCGTTACCCTAACCGTTTTTTATCATCTCTGCGTCAGCCTTTTTATCTGTTCCAGCTTATCCATCGCCGCTGTTTCTCCTCTCTTAATGAGATCCCCGGCCTTATCGAATTCAAGCCACTCTAAGCCGGATAAATCCGGTTCAATCACTACGTCGCAAATTTTTACCGCCTGATCGATAAATTGTTTTTGCATCGTTTCCACACTGCCAAAAATAAAATCAAAAATATGCGGCCGGGATTTTTTTTCATACGCCTTTTTAACCTGTTCTCCGCCGGGAGAAATATTAACGGCAATTATTTTATGCGCTCCGGCATCAATCAAAATTTTGACCGGCAAAGGGTTAAGAATGCCGCCGTCCAGTAAAATACTATTTTTAACCTTTATCGGCTCAAAAACCCCCGGGATAGCGCAGCTTGCCGCGAGCGCTTTATAAATAAGCCCTTCGTTGATGATATACGCTTCCCGTTTTAAAAAATCAAAAGAGACTATCTTCAATGTCCGTTTGATATCATAAAAAGTCAAATCGGCGAAGATACCGCGGAAAATACCCTCCAGCCGCCTGGCCTGGATAAAACCTCTCAAGGGAAAAGAAAATCCCCGGGGAGAGAATAGATTGAGCTTTTTACCCAACTCGAGGGAAATCCTCTCCATTTTTTCAATACCAAAATCCAAAGCCCACATCGCGGCAAATACCGCGCCCATGCTGGTGCCGGCGATAACGTCAATCGCCACATTATTGTTCTCTAATACTTTTAAAACGCCGACGTGGGCAAAACCAAAAGAAGCGCCACTGCCCAGCGCCAACCCCAGGACAATTTCTCCGGTATCGCGGGAAACACGGCGCAGCATCTTAAAATAACTTTGGTCGCGAAAAGAAGGAACGGTAGCGTAAATACAATGCGCCAGTAATTCTCTTTTCTGGTCAAAGCTCAGATTATCGGTTGGGCCAAACTCATTAGAAATAACTCTTATTTTTTCGCGGCTCAACGGGTTCTTTGTTTCCAATAATTTAATCAAAGACCCCGCCCGCGCAAGGTCTTGCCTTGTAGGATAAACCAATACATGGATATAGTCGGCGTGAGAAGCAAAATCGTCTAAATGCGCCTCTAAAGAATGGGTCGAAACTTCAAAAAGAATAAAGTGGTAATTTTCCGATAAAAAATTTAAAAGGGTGGAAAAATTGGAACCCGTCTCAATTCTTACCGAAATACAATCAATATTCTCGGAAATTATATATTTAAGCGCATCTCCTTCATTGAATTTACTTATATCGAGAATCTTAGGGCTTGCCGCCCTTGAAGCCAAAGTAAAATTATCATTGCTGGAAAATTCTACGCAGATAACTTTTTTCCCGGTCTCTTCTTTAAGCTTCAGGCCTAAATTAAACATGTAGGTTGATTTGCCGCTTCCCGCCGGCCCCATAATCCCGATACGTTTACACTGGAATATTTTTTTGGGATGAAAACGGGAACGAACGCGCTGGGAAAGAATACGGCTGAAATCAAAAGAAACCGAAGGATGTTTATGTAAAAAATCTTTAAATTTTTCTTTGTGGACGCGCAAGATTAAAGTAGTTTCGATGGAACGCGCGGTCACCGAATGGAGTTCTTCATTGAAAAGAGAAATAATGCCGAAACAGGTGCCGCGCTTTAAGAGTTCGATCTCCGACTCTTTATCGGCCTGCCGCGTTAAAGCAACGACCCTCCCCTGCAAAATCAGATAAAAATAATCGGGCGGGTCTGATTCTTTATAGATTATTTCCCGGTTCTTGTATTCTTTTATTTCGCTGATATCCACAAACTCGGCGATACCCGGATCGCCGAGTTTATTAAACGGCGCGGTGTTGGCAACGATGAATTTTATTTCTTTAATATCCATAAATTATTTTTTTACTCCGTAAAAAAATAATTTCCCTCCGCTTCGCGGATGGGAAAAAATATAACGTATGTATTCGAAAATACCCTGCAACTATTTATTAAATTTTGGCTTTGTTATTATTTATCCCTTCGTGGCTAAATAAACCATTATCCTATCTTACTGCCCCTGCAGATCTTCGCATACTCCTGAGCAAACGGCCTGATTTTACGCTCTTGAGTTTTATAATCTACCTCGATTAAGCCAAAACAAGGCTTGTAGCCCTTATCCCACTCAAAATTATCCAAAAGCGACCACCATAAATATCCCCGGATGTCGACGCCGGCGGCGATAGCTCTTTCCATCTGCTTAAGGTGAGACACAAGATATTCCCCATACAATGCCTCGGTATTTTCCGCTGTGCCGTTTTCAAGTATGACCAGCGGTAAATTATATTTTTTTAGCGCCATAAGCACGGTATAAAAACCTCCGGGACAAATATACCAGCCAAGGCTATTTTTTCTTTCCTTATGGTTAGCGTGCGAACATTGCGCGCCGGAGAAACCTTTACGTTCGATATATGTCTTGGAATAATAATTTACACCGATAAAATCAAGCGCCTTTCTCTTTACCAAATAATCGAGAGTAGAAAAATTAAAAACTTTATTTACCAAAATCGCCGCCAACGTGTTCGTGCCGAAACTAAATTCCGGGCACGGGTAAAAATAATGCAAATTTTGGGCAAGAGAAACATTAACGGTTTTGCCGATTTTCTTATAAATATCTTTTATCTGGGCATAACCGATTATATGGGCCTGGGTTATATTATCCAATACCCTTCTAGCGGCGCGCAAAGATTTCATCCCTGGAGGCCAACTGCCGTGAATAAAACCGTTATAAACATAAACCATCGGCTCATTGAAAATAACCCAGGTATCCACCTCATCCTTCAACGCTTCTACTGTTGCTTTTAAATATTTGATAAAATCGTCTATGTTCCTATCGTCAAGCCAACCGCCTTTTTGCGCAAACCAGATAGGGTTAGTAAAATGATGAAGAGTGACGATGGGTTTTAAGTTAAACGAGAGCAGGGAACGGACAACTTCTTTATAGTGGGCCAACTCTTCGCCCAAAACGGTATCACGATGCGGCATGATTCGGGACCATTCCGCAGAAAACCTTAAACTATTCAAACCAAGATGCGCCGCCAAAGCAAAATCTTTCTTGAACAAATTGTAATGGTCGCAGGCCGACCCGGCCGGCGCCAAATTTTTCTCTTTCTCCCAGAGATGCCAATCGCAGTTAAAGTTTCCGCCTTCGCATTGATAGCTGGAAATTGCCGCGCCCCACAAAAAGCTTTTTCGCCTGAGCGAAAAATCTTTTTGGCCGGGAGAAAAAAAATCACCCTGCAAAATATCTTTATCCGAGGGTTTATCCATGATTTTTTAGCTTGTTAAAATCATTTCCCATAACGGCTTATTTATATAAACAATTTCTATTTTACCGCAAGTTTGGAGGTTTGGGCAGGATTATTTGCTGATGAAGCCTCCCATAGCTCCCCGGCAATGAAACTTGCCCCGTACCCGGGGCTTAGTTGAATTGGACCGGGGTATCCAGCAAGGCTCATTCTAGAGCGGCACACCGTGTTAATTAATGAGACTTAGCCGAGCGCAAGCCCGAAGGACGCAGCGCAAGGCTGTAGTCGAATTATACCACCGACTTCGTCGGTGGTACCCCGTTTTTCCGCCACAAAATATTTAGGCGGATTCGCCTCAGGCGGAAAAAACGGGGTTCTAGTGCACTGTCAAATTAATTTTTGCTGGTATCACTTCAGGAAAAATTAATTTCTACATGCACTTGTACCGCGCACCACTATTAAAAATTAAGTTGACGCGGTGCTAGTGCCGCGAAGAATAAAAAAGCCGGTACCTTTTTTGAAAGATACCGGCTTTTTAACCGGGCAGTATTTTCCCCTTTAATTTACTTTGTTTTCTTTACGCGACGGGGGTAATTATTTTTGCGAGGCAAAAATAATTACTTCTTAGAACGAAGCTCTTTTTCCGCCTTAACCCAAATTTCCATATCCTTACCTTCGGGCTTACCCATTGATTCCCAAATGTAATACGCTCTTTCGGAAACCATCTTGTTAAACTGGTCGCAACCGGAAGATGACTTGGGCGCGCTGGCTTTTGTGGCAACTGTTGTTTTTTTGGTAAATGCCATACTCTACCTCCTCTTTCTTAAACTTTTATTAAAACATTCGCAAAAAAAATCCTGCCTGGCTTTTTTAAGGCCCCTTAAAAAAGCCAGCTCTAATATCGAAGAAATTATATACCTTAACTAAAAAATAAGCAAGATATTTTTCCGGGCGGGTGTTTTTGCGCTTAACGCGGATTTCTACCCCCAAAAAAGAAGTTTCTATGTTCCCAAGCTAACCTTCTTTGGCCTTAATGGCAAAAAGCGGCAGCTTTTTGCCTAATAGATGATATATCTTTTCCACATACATAAAAAATATGTGCTTAAATTCGCCGATGACATCGTCAAAAGTATTCCACCAATACCAATCGCTGCCTTCGATCAAATATAATAATTGCCGGGCTTCTTTAACATTGGGATCATCGGGATTGGCCGCTTCGATAAGATCTTTGATTTTACGCAGTATAAACCAGTATTCGTTATTTTTCTGGTTGCCAATCCATACGCCGAAATCGCCGTTAATCCAGGAACCGGCGGCAAGCCGCTCCAATGGTTTGTCCTCATTGATTTCCAAAAACTGCCCGGGAGTAGTTGTGGTAAGAATACTGCTCTTCTCCAAAGCCGAATAGACGGTTTCTAAAAATTCGATGCCGTTATTTTTATAATATTCCCAGGCATTCTCGCCGTCCATGATTATCGGAACCACCCGTTCTTTAAAAATATCCCGGGCGTAATAATGGCTGCGCTTAAAATGCTCAAGTAAGTCGTTAGCGGCAAAAACCGGGTCTTCCCACCCTTGGTAGGTAAAGCTTATGGCATCGGAAAGGTTGCGGTCACGGAAAAATATGTTCACGTCCCGAAAATTGTACGGCCGGTAAATCAAATGCCTTTGGTTTTTTATTAACTCATAAGGCACGGTATTGGTCGTAAGGCTTTTAAATAAAATCCCCTCGTCGGCGCCGATCCATTTAAAGCCTTGATCGTTGTAAATAGAGAGAACCTCCTCGCAAACGCTGCCTTCCGACGGCCAACTGCCGATTGGCGTATAACCGAAGCCTTCCTGAAAAACTTCTTTAGCTTTTTTTAAATGCCATCCACAATCGGCATGGGCGCTGAAACGAACTGCCGGTTTTTTTAAATAAGGGAATTCCCGTAAAACGTCGGTATCATAGATCAACGGCATGATGGGATGATAATACGGCGTAAGGATCAGTTCCACTTTTTTGCGTGCGATTAACTTCTTATACAAAGGAAAAATCGCGGAAAGTATTTGATACTGCTTATTTATAATATATTCCCGGTCATCATGGGTATAATCTTTTTCTTTTTTAATCAATTGCCGTAGATTTTTATCTTCCGCTATCGTATAGGGATGAAACCAGCAGAGGTTAAAAATCGCCTGTAAATCGCCGATATCATGATTGGTAAATTTTGCGGCCGGCGACATTTTTTTGTTATAAAGCTGGTGGTAACGCTTGTGCGGCCGGACAAAGCGGTCGAAATTTATGGAAAAAAACCGGTTTTTAATAAAATCTTTTTCTTCTTTAGTCAGGTCGCCGGCTTTTTTAAGAGTGAGGATACCGTAATAATCCTTTGCCCCCTTTACATAATCCAATAACTGCCTGATCAATATCCCGCTGAAGTTGAAGGTTACCTTAACTTTGTCGAATTTATCGACGGTCCTGGCCATGCCGTAGTAATCCTTAATGCCGTGAAACCGCACCCAGGGCAAAATATAATAATCCTTGTCGGGATACTTATAACACGGCTGGTGCATGTGCCAGATAAACGCTACTTTTGTCGGTGATTTATTCATATTTTTATTTTTAATGAGACTTCACCGAATCCAAGCCTGAAAGGCGCAGGATAAGGTGGCAGTCGCATTACCCCCGGAAGGGGGTTGCTTCGCAAAAAATAAAAATTATCCAAAAAAATAGGATAATAATACTTTTTGCGGAAATACCCCCTTTAGTAAAATATAATACACAGATTTTGCGAGATTGGCAATAAAAATCCAACCCTCTTATTCTTGTGTGTTTGCTAAGGAAAAAACTCTGAACCCCCTTCAAGCCTAGGCATCGACTCTCACACAGTCAATATTCCTCCATCCCAAAGCTTCCACACCTCGGCGGGCAAACGAATTGGTACCGCCGTAAACCAAGTATCCTTTGCTGCGAGATTTGCTTAAATCCAGCCATTTAAAAATATTATACAATTTGTCAATGCAATTTACAAATTGTAAATTTATTTTTGCTGTTATTTATACGCAATATTTCAGGGACAGAAATATTTTTGCCTTTGACCGAATTTTTCTGAGGGGAAGCATGAAAACCGTAGGTTTTCATATAACTGATTCAACGCGGGTTTTCCTTTCAGAAAACCCGCGCTGAATCAGGGCTGGTAGGCCGAGTAATGAATTTCGGGGAAAATATTATCAGCTTTCTCTATCTCTTCCAGGCTCTCCATGTTAATCAAATCTTTATCCAGATAGCTCTTCAAAAGATGCAGCCGCTCTAAATGGGTGACGGTCTTTTTCGCGGCATATTCGCTGAACGCTCCGGTTTTCATCATAAACGCCCAGTCGCTCGATTGCGCCAGGAGCAATTCTCTCAGCATCTGGTTGAGCACCCGGTCTTTCATCGTGCCGGCGGAGCTGCCGTGCTTCTTGATCGCCTCGCCCATCGCGTCCTGGGCGCGATGCAGGTGCGCGTAAATCCAGTCGTTGGAACCGTTAAGCCAGACTTCATAATAACCCTTCCATCCCCAGCTGGAAGGCGACGGATTAATCACCTGGTTCTTGGGATAAAGGTTTAAATACATCGAGGGAGTGATTAATTTAACAGTATTCTGGTCATAACACATCTTGCGAATGAAAAAATTCAAAAATTGTATCCCCTCAAACCACCAGTGGCCGTAAAGCTCGGCATCGTAAGGCGAAAGGATAAGGGGCTGGCGGTCAAAAATCGAAGCCAGATATTCGATTTGTTTTTCCCGGTTAAACAAAAAGTTACCGGCATGTTCCGCGGCCTTTTCCGTCGCCCATTCAGGGACATACGGCTCTTTGTGAGGTGTTTCGCCGGTAATACGGTAATACTTGATCCCGGTAAAAATACGCACTCCCGTGGAAGAGATATAAGGCCGGATATAATCGTAATCGAGGTCAAAACCGATATCGCGGTAATATTCGCGATAGTTGTAATCGCCGGGGTAGCCCTCGACCGAAGACCATACGCTTTTGGAAGACTCGTGATCCCGGCCGAATACGGCAACTTTATTTTTGGTATAGTAGCTGGAATAAACGCCGAATTTGGGACGCGGCCGGGAAAATAAAATACCGTGCGTTTCCATAAGGAAATATTTTATCCCTTCTTCTTTCAAAAATTTATCCATGCCTTCGTAATAAGCGCATTCCGGCAGCCATATTCCCTTAGGTTGCGTCCCGAAAAATTTCCGGTAAGAATTGGCACCGACTCTGATTTGCGCTCTTACCGCTTCTTTGTTTACGCTTAAGAGCGGCAGATAGCCATGGGTCGCGCCGCAGGTGATTATTTCCAAATTGCCCATATCCTGGTATTTTTTGAATTCACGCAGGACATCCTGGTTATAATTATTCAGGAACCTGCTCCGGGCGTTGCTGAAACGGTGATAATACATCAGCGCTACTTTATGAAAATCCGGACTGAACCGGTTACGGTCGATCTCCCGTTCGGAAAGCTCGATCATCCTATCGAGGTATCGGACATAACGGCTGCGCAGCAAATCATCAGCCATCATATTGCAAAGGGAAGGTGAGAGGTTCAGGGTAAAATAATAATCCACATGATCGCGGGCCAGGCCTTCCAGCATCTCCAACAAAGGAAGATAGGTCTCGCTCATCGCTTCAAAAAACCAGCGTTCTTCCAGGAAATCGTCATACTCAGGATGACGGACAAAAGGAAGATGAGCATGCAGGACTAAGGCGAAATATCCTTTAGGGTTTACGCTCATTTTACGATGTCGAACCTCTTAGCGGCGGGAATTTTAGTGATCTTGTGCTTTTTATTTTTTGAAACGCCGGTGACTTCAAATTTGTAATCCCCTACCGGCATCGCGTAACGCCGGGTAAATGTTCCATCGGGCCGCAAATCAACTTTTTTGCCCTCCAGCGTTACTTCGGCATCGGCTTCGGTCCGTCCGTGAAGGATGATCTCCGTCCAGACTTCCAGAAAGAATTTATCTTTAATCCGCGGCCTTTCACTAAAAAGGCTGGACATCCCCCAGGAAGAAAGAGGAGAAGAAATCTGGTGCCTCATAAGTTCTTCAAATTTCTTCCTCCTCTCCAACGAACTCTTACCAAGGTCATAAACACCCAGAACCTTGTAATAATACTCATCGGGCAAAGCCCATTCCTCATCGATTATATCAGATATGCCAAAGAAGGGAGTTTTAACCACGTTGGAACGGGCTACGGCAAAAAAACGGCCACTGGGAGTTTTCAAACCGATTTCCACGCACCAGTCATTTTCGGGCTGCTGGACATTGATATACCAATTATTGGCGTCAAAGTTGATATCGATATCAAAAGAAGAATTAGCGTTGTTCCCTTTAAAATTAGCAACGCCGGTTACGTTATAAACCCGTAAAATCCATTTCAAATTTGAGCGGTCGTCCAAAGGGATGGAAGAAACAACATCATTGATGCGATTATTGGTAATATCCCAGTAAGTATAAAGCCACCAGGGATCGCGCGGTAAAAGCGCGATCCGATTATCGCCGTACCGGGTAGGAAGTTGGTATTTTTCGATCTGCCCCCGGGATTGCCGCTTGGGTTCCTTAACGGCGACGGCAGCCTTCTGGCCGGCATCAAACTTTTCCTTCTCGACGGTTTCTTTTTCGCGGGCCAGAGACTGGCTGCTGGCCAATCTTGCGGCGGCCTCGTCTTTTTTTGATTTTCTTCCCCGTGTCAACCGGGAAATAACCCTATGGACTATGGATTTTTTTTCCTTCGCATCTTTAGAGCCGGCTTTTTTCATAGATATTTACCTCCTCACACACAACCGATTTTAGTGTGAACGGATGGATACACAAAAATGATACATATCGACAATTCGCCTTATCCGTGTATGGCCTATCCTTGATAATTAGTCAATTACCACCGACTGTAAAAATGGTAGTCTTGGTCATTATCCTTCGACTCCTCCGGTCGCTCAGGATAATTCGGCTCCCGCCTCGCTCTGCGCCCTTCAGGCTTGAGCTCGGTGAAGCCTTATTATATAAGGATTATAGGCAGCGCCAATTCTATCACTCCCCTGCCGATGTGTCAAATAGTTTATTTTTTGCTGCGCAAAAAATTTCTGCCTACCGGCTTAACTCTCGGCAAAACCGGGGAAAACTGCGGATAAGCGGAAAAATCATCCGTTTCGCGGTTGGAAACCGGTAAGAAAGCTCGATCAATAGCGCCCCGGTTATAAAAAATTCTTTACAAATTCTGGATTTTATCGATGATTTTTGCTGTAATGGCCTCGCGGGTATCCCGGGGGTCAAGTTCGCCGACTTTATCGAAAATAACGCTTATTTTACCGCGCCGGGGAAACTTCGCCCCCTTAGGAAGGATATCCGCCGTACCGTAGACTCTTGCCGCGATAACCGGCACTTTCGTTTTTTTATAAAGAAAACCCACGCCGGATTTAAAACTATCGAAGCGAGAACTGCGGCTGCCCTGGGGAAAAAGAAGCAGGGGGTCATGGGAAAGGATCTGCAAAGCAAGGCGTATCGAACCTAAATCGGCCGTTCCTCTTTTGATCGGCCGGGCGTGCAGGCGAAACAGGAAAAAAGCCGCTATCTTGTTGTGGAACAATTCTTCTTTAGCGATAAAGTAGACGCGGCGCGGGCAAGCCGCGCTTACGGCGATTGGGTCTAAATTACTGGCGTGGTTGGAAGCAAGAATGAACGGCCCGGTTTTGGGAAAAACTTCTCTCCCCTTTATCCGAAAACCAAAAAATATTTTAAATATGATTGCCGACAAGGCCGTACAAAAATCATAGAGCATAAATCATCTTTTTACCGAGCTCGATCAGCTTATCGGAAAGAACCTGGCTCTTGCTCTCCGCGTACACCCTGACGATCGGCTCGGTCCCCGAAGCCCGGAACATCAACCAGAAATCTTTCGTAATCAACTTGATTCCATCGAGCTTATTCACTCTCTCTACCTTATGGCCGAAGAGCGCGTCGGGAAGCTTTAAATTATCAATACCCCTTTTAAGGCTCTTCACTGATATCGCGGTACGGCTGTAAAACCAGCGGCCGTATTGTTGGTAAAGCCCGGCGAGCAGCTCATCGAAGGTCTTATTTTCGTAAGCCATCATCTCTAAAACCAGCAAAAACGACATTGACCCGTCGCGTTCGGGGATATACCCCCGATATCCGATGCCGCCCGCTTCTTCCCCGCCGATGCAGATAAGATTATCTTTAAATAAATTAGAGATATACTTGAACCCTACCGGCGTTTCATAGCAAGCCGCGCCTAAAGAAATCGCGACATCGTCGATGATATTAGAACCAACTACTGTTTTTCCGATGCCGCCTTCTTCTTTACGGTTTTTGAGCATATGAATCGCCAGCAACGGCAGAAGAATCTGGGCGTTGATAAAATTACCTTTAGAATCGACCATAGCAATGCGGTCGGCGTCGCCGTCTAAACATAACCCGCAGGTATAACCCTGCCCTTTTACCTTAAGCATCAGTTCTTTTAAATTCGCCGCGACCGGCTCCGGGCTGATCCCTTCAAACGAAGGGTTATAATCGTTGTGCAAGTAATCTATCTTAGTACCGCATTTTCCCAAAACATCGGCGACATAACCGTTGCCCACGCCGTGCATCGTATCGATTAAAACTTTCATCTTAAGTTTTCTTATCTTTTTCAAATCAATATATTTACTGAAAAATTTGACATACCCCTCGGTGATTTTTTCAACTTTGATGATGCCTTTCTTTTTCCCCTGGGAAAAATCGACGCATTCGACTCTTGATTTACCAAGGAGCCTCTCGACGCCGTCGGTAACATTTTTGTCGGCGCCGGCGCCTTCCCGGGTTTTAATTTTAAACCCGTTGAATCTATAAGGATTATGGCTGGCAGTGATCATCACGCCGAAATCATAACCGGAGTAAAGGCACTCAAAGCTTACTGCCGGCGTAGGGATATCGCCATCGGACAATACTGCTTTTATCCCGTTAGCCGCTAAAACGCAAGCCACGGCCTGGGCAAAATCAGCCGAGAGAAACCGGCGGTCATAGCCGATAACCGCTTTATTATTTTTTTTCTGCTTATTGTAATAATCCGCCAACGCCTGCGCGGTAATTTTTACATTGTCGAAAGTAAAATCTTCGGCGATAATCGCCCGCCATCCGTCGGTTCCGAACTTAATCATTGTTCCTCCTTTAATTCAATATTGCTATTGTAGGGGCGCGGTTACCGCGCCCGCTAATGCGATTCGGGCGGGAAAACCCCGCCCCTACAAATTATTTATACAATTTATTCTTCTTAATATACTCTGCTACCTTCTCGGTGACCAGATATTTTACCGAAAATCCTTTTTTAATCAAGCTCCTTATATAGGAACTCGATATGCCCATCTGCAAAATTCCCACAATGATAAAATTATCTTTTCGCGCCAGAGGGTAATCGCGGCGCTTGGCCACGATAATCTTTATTTCTTTCTTCAACTCGTCGAAATACCGCCAACCGGAAAAATCATTGGCCAGGTCCGAACCGACAATCAAAGAAAATTCGTCCCGAGGGCGTTCGGCCTTCAATTCCCTTACCGTATCGATCGTATAAGAAACGCCGCCGCGCCGCAGCTCAATATCGGATACCTCGAAACGCGCGTCACCGCCAAGCATCAAGTTCGTCATCTTCATGCGGTCGCTGCCCGCCACATTATGGCTCTCCTTATGCGGCGGGATATTGGTGGGGATAAAAAATATTTTATCCAACCCGACCTTCTGACAAACCTCCTGCGCCAGAATCAGATGCCCTAAATGGGGCGGATTAAAAGTGCCGCCTAATATTCCAATTTTCATATACTTATATTATCCCGTTGTCCGTCCGTTCCCTTCGGTCACTGGGACGTCCGCTCGCCTCCGTCTCGCTGGGATGTAGGACGAAAAAAAACATTGTGACCTGTTTTGGTTACAAAAATAAAAACTATTTAGTTAGATTTTTAAAATCTTCATCATTCCGAAGATCTTTAAAATCGGGATCATTCAAGACTTCCTTTTTATAACAAGTTGGATCTTCCATTATTGCTAACCTCAGAAATTCTAATGCCCTTATCTTATCCTTCTTAACGGCATAGCAGCATGCCTTGTTGAAATAAATTTGACCTTTTTTTTCTTCTATAGGCAAAGCACGATCGTAATAATTTAAAGCCTCATCAAATCTTGCCAAAGAAACAAGAATAACGCCTTTTGTGTTCAATGCATTAAAATTATTCGGTTCAACGTCAAGAACTTCATCAATAGTCTTCAGTGCTTCTTGATTTTTTCCTAATTTATTCAAAACTTGGCTTTTAATAATTAACGCATTAATATTTTTAGCATTTTGTTTCAATACTCTCTCAACAGCATTTAAAGCTTCTTCATATCGCTCAAGTACTCTTAGTATTTCCCCTTTTATACAAAAAATATTTAAATCGTTGGGGTATTTACCTAGGGTTTGCTCAACAAAAGACAAAGCTTCTTCATGCCGATTTAATTTTAATAATAGTATCCCTTTATTGTATAAAGCCAGTAATTGATCCGGCTCCAACTCTAATGATTTATTAAAAGCTTCGAGCGATAATTCATACTTTTTTTGATAATATAAATTCATGCCTGACGTAAAATAATCATCGGAAGTAAGGGTTGCTCCAAACATTTCTAATAATTCTATTTTTTTCCCATATTCGCTAAGTTTATCAACAATTTCCTTTGAAGGGGTTTCGTCCAAAGAACGAGGTTTAATCTTTTCTATTTCGGCTTCGGCTTGCACTCTCTTCTTTTTTAAATTCTCAATTAACTCATTAGCTTCTCGCGCTTTTTCTGTAATAAACTTCTTCCATTTCCATAAGTTAAACCATCCTATTGTTCCACCGATTGCTAATAAAAAAGCTAGTAGCGTAACCAAAACACCTATACCGCTTACAACAATATTCAAAATATTTAACGATTTATCAAAATGTTTTTCCGCCCGATTTAGAACTTCGCGTTCGCAGACAATTTCTTTTTCGTAATTCTTTCTAAAATTGTCTTCTACCGCCAAGGCTATCTTTTCATTAAGAGAAGGGTTATGCACTGACGGGTTCTGGCTATCACCATTGTTAACAGCAGATGTATTAGCTAAGGAGGTTGTCTTGGCGAAACCACTAGAAGCAACTACAGGGGCACATCCGGAAATAAAAAAACAAACATACAAAATATATAAGGAAAAAAGATTTAAATTTAATTTCATAATAGCTACCCCCTCGTAACAACCGACATATAATTTCTCATCAATTTAAACTCTATCCGCAATCATCCGCATCATCTAATCAGCGATTATCTGCGTTTACATCCTCATATCTTTCGCTATAAACGGCTCACGGATTTTTTTATAAAGCATGCTGAAATAAGTATTCATTTTCATAAAATAATAGGTTTGCATACCCCTAAGTTTATCTTTATCGGGATAAAAATATTTTCCAGCCGATGAATATGCAACATGAGCAATTGCCTTATAATACCAATAACAGACAGTATAAAGCATTCTATGAAATATCGAAATCATCGTAAATTGATATTCTTGGCCTCTTATTTTCCTTATCATTTTATGCCTACTGTCTTGCACCTAACTGGCAATAAACGACCTGCGACCTGCCCCTACATATTTATTAGCGGGCCGGACATGTCCGGCCCCTACAGGATTTTCTTCTTTCTCCCTATTCCCTAATTTGTCCATCCCCTTCCACTACATACTTATAAGTCGTCAGGTCTTCCACGCCCATCGGGCCGCGGGCATGGAGTTTATCGGTGGAAATCCCAATTTCCGCGCCCAGGCCGAATTGATAACCGTCGGAAAAACGGGTAGATATATTGTGGAACACACAAGCGGAATCTACCTCTTTAGAAAATTTCGCCGCGTTGATTTTATCTTCGGTAACGATACCGTCGGTATGATGTGAGCCGTAATGATTTATATGCCCGATAGCTTCATCTAAATTTTTGACAATTTTAATCGTTACGATCAAATCGAGGTATTCCGCATGCCAATCGCTTTCTTTAGCTTTCTTAATTCCTTTCAAAATTTTACGCGCTTCTTCATCCCCTCGTATTTCTACCCCATATTTATCGAATTCTTTTTTCAACATGGGAAAAAATTTTGGTGCGACCGCTTTATGCACCAAAATTTTTTCCACGGCATTACAAACGCCGGGCCGCTGGACTTTACTGTTTACACAGATTTTTAACGCTTTTATGAAATTGGCGCTTAAATCGATGAATAGATGGCATACGCCTTTATAATGCTTGATTACCGGGATGCGGGAACTTGCCGCCACCTTGCGGATCAGCGCTTCGCCGCCGCGGGGAATGACTAAATCGATATATTCATTTTGCTTCAACAGCGCGTCGACAACGGCGTGTTCGGTTTTTTCGACGAGAAAAAACGGCATGAATTTTATGCCGCTGTCTTTAACCGCCCTCATTAAAACTTTAGCGATTGCGGCGTTGGACCGAAGGCTGTCACCGCCGCCGCGTAAAATCCCCACATTATTGGATTTAAATAACAATCCCACGCAATCGCTGGTAACATTGGGGCGGGATTCATAAATAATCAGCACGACACCGATGGGCGAACGTACTTTTTGGATCTTCAGACCATTAGGCCTTTCCCATTGTTTGATGACCTGGCCTACCGGGTCGGGAAAATCAGCGATCTGGCGCAAAGACTCGGCCATCTCGCCGATGCGTTTTTCATTTAAAGCCAGCCGGTCAAGAAAACTCTTCGCCAAATTTCGTTTTACGGCTGCATCTAAATCCTTCTTATTTTCCCGTAAAACGAAATTTGAATCTTCCAACAAATAATCCGCCATCCTCAAAAGCGCAGCGGTTTTAGTTGAAGTATCTAAATTATTTAGAAGATAGCTGGTTGCCTTAGCTTCCTTAACTAACTTTTCTACGTATTTATTCATAAAGTTTTAACAAAATTATTCCGATGAATCACTTCTTTTTCTAATTTCTTGCGGCTGTTGCCGGTTAATTCTTCGTAAGAGTAATTGACCAGGCCACAGCCGATAATATTTCCCCGGCTATCAACAACGCATACCGAATCTTTTTTCTTAAACTCCCCTTCGACTTTGGTAATCCCTACGCCAAGCAAACTTTTGCCCCGGTTGATAACCGCATCTTTGGCGCCATCGTCAATGTGGATTTTCCCCTTAGCTTTTTTGCTGAAAGCAATCCAGCGCTTTTTTGCCGTCTTTATTTTCGTTTGCGGCAAAAAAGCCGTGCCGCAGGCTTCGCCTGCGGCGATACGAGAAATAATCATTTTATCTTTTCCATCGGCGATAACCATTTTAATGCCGCTGGAAACGGCAATTTCCGCCGCCTGCAGCTTTGTATTCATTCCGCCGGAAGTAAACCCCGTTAGAGAACTCCGTTCTCTAACGGTCTGCGCTGACGGTGGCATTAAACCACCGCCAGCTTTATCGCTGGATAACCGCCGACTAAAGTCGGCGGCTTTCTCTAACGGGGTAAATTTGCCGTTTTTACTCCTCACCAGTTTATAAATTTCTGAGTCAATCTTTGGGACAACTTCTATCACTTTGCCGGCCTCATCCATCAAACCCGGAATATCGGAAAGAATAATAAGCATCTCGGCGCCGACTACGTCGCCGACAAGCGCGCTAAGCCGGTCATTATCGCCGAATTTTATTTCATCGTCGCTGACCGCATCGTTTTCGTTAATGACCGGAACCACATCCATCTCCAGCAGTTTATCGATGGTTTTTCTGGCGTTGAGGAAACGTTTGCGGCTGTCAAAATCATCCCAGCTGAGAAGAATCTGAGCGCAGGATTTATTATGCCCGGCGAACGCTTTCACGTAAGCATCCATCAGGATGATCTGTCCCAGAGAAGCCAGCGCCATCAAGGTATGTGTATCTGACGGCTTTTTCGCCAGGCCGAGCTTGCTCGCTCCGCAGGCAATCGCGCCGCTGGAAACCAGGATAACCTTAGCCCCCTGTTTTTGAGCCTCAAGGATATCCTTGGCCAAAGCGGAGATCAAAACCAAGTCGATGCCGCCGCCGGGTGCAATAATGCTTGAACCTACTTTTACTACGATTTTTTTCATATTATTTTTTGCTGCGCAAAAAATAACTGCCATCCGCTTCGCGGATAAAAACAGTGTATTCTTTACAAACAAGCCGCTATTTTCTTCTTTAACTTTTCTACCCCCATGCCGCTATGCACCGATATAGGTATAATTCCTTTAATTTTAGATATTTTTATCTTAGAATCATCCGCTGGTTGTTCTCCTACTTGTAGTTTTGTTTTCCCGCAAGCCCGCCCCTGGCGGGTTTGTTTATAAAGATAATCCGTAGTTTTATGCGGATTATCTTTATCTATTTTATCAGTTTTAGTAAGAAGATAAAAAACTTTTTTACCTTCCAGGAGCGAAGTATCGACATGCTTGATTTCTTCGATAAATTCCTTATACTCAGCCAGGCAATTCACGGGGTCTTCGCTCAAAAGCAGGAAAATCCGCGGCCGGGTAAGCTGGCGCAATAAACTGGTATCGTAACCGCGCGCGAAGGAATTCTTTTTAATCGGCGGCATATCGATAACGGTTATTTTTTTATCGCCGATAACTGCCGGCGCCCAATAGCACGAGGTCGTGGTAAACGGATAATCCGCAACCTTAAAATTTCTTCCCGTTAAAGCATTGACCAGCGTAGTCTTTCCGCTGTTGGCGAAACCGATGACCGCGATATCGGCCAATACCCGGTAATCAAGAATAATATCCCTTCCTTCGCCGGGATGCGGCGGCAATGTGTAGAATTTCTTATAATTGCCTTCGCCGCCTTTGCCGCCGCGGCAAACGACAAATCTTTGCCCGGGTTCTTTTAATTCCACCAGCATTGCTTCATTCTCATCCCATACCACCGTACCGATTGGAAAGCCAATAACTGTATCTTCGCCGTTTTTACCCCGGCGATTATTATCTTTGCCGGGAAAACCATCCTGGGCGATAAATTTCTTTTTTTCTTTAAATTTGTTAAGGTCATAAAGGTGCGGGCTGACTTCCAGAATAACGTCGCCGCCATTGCCGCCGTCGCCGCCGCCGCCGATAACCCGGCGCACGGAAAGCATCAACTTAGTGTTAGCGCCTTTGCCGCCGGAACCTGCCTTAACATGGATTTTCGCGTAGTCTACAATCATAATTTTTTGCTCCGCAAAAAAATATCTATTCGAAACCCTGCGGTTTTTCCGCCAAAGCGAGACTTCGCCAAAAGTTGGAAACTTTTGGCGAGCAAACTTTCCCTTAAATTTACTATTCTAGACCTGATTATTTTCATATCGCCACCCTTCATTCTACCAGAAAAAATATGATTTGCTTTGTCTTTGTCCGCATAAGCGGATATTTTTATTTTCTGCGAAGCAGAAAATAAAAACGGCGTTACCATAATGATAACGCCGTTTTATTTATTTGCCAATCGAAATATATCTTACTGGATTATCTCGGCGATTTTAATAACCGTGTGAATCTGGCGATGGCCGCGAATACGGCGCGATTTTTTACGCCGGCGGAATTTATAAGATAAAACCTTATCATCCTTTTTCTCGCCCTGGATCACTGCTTTCACCTTAACATTATCCAAGTAAGGAGCGCCTACGGATATTTTATCGTCATCGGCCAGAAGAAGAACCTTATCGATAATAATCTCGCCTTCTTTTTGCTCCAAGCGCTCTACTTTTAAAACTTCGTCCTTTTTCGCTAAATATTGTTTTTTCTTACTTTCGAATACTACCCACATTATACCCTCCGTACTTTAATGAGGTTAAATATTAGCATAGGAAGCTTTTTGCGTCAAGGCTTTTTAAATTAGAATTGGACTTCTTTCCGTCCAACAAATTTCTTAATTAGGAAAAAATTTCTTTTGCCCTTTGTTAATAAATCCTTTTCGTTTTCGCCAAAAAAGCCCTTTCAAATCCTAGCCGAGTGGCGTGGAACGCGCCGTGAGACAGAGCTTTCTTGCTTGCAAAATTCCCATTGGCGGTGGCGAGCGCAGTCGAACCATTTCCCGCCAGAGGCGGGAAATTTTCCGGCTCGCCGGCGATTCCGCCGGCAGTTCAGCCGGAAAATTAAATATGGAACGGCCTTAACCGTAAAAAAGATACGATATTACCGCCGGAGCTGATTCGATCAACGTCGGCGATATAGTTACGCGTAATCGTTCTCACCCCCAAGTTATCGGTCAATAGCTTTAGCAAACCGGCACTTTGGGCACTGAGAGAAAAAGAAAAAATAATCGCCAGATACAGGGCGTGAGAAAAAATATTTACGAGAAGCGTGCCAAAAAAACTAAGTTGAAAAGCACGGGCAATTTGCCAAATATATAAAAAAACTGCTCCCGCAAAAATAAGCAAAATAAAATTGTCGCTCACAAATGCCTGCAAATCTGGCCGCAAACGGACAACGAGAAACTCAGCCATATTCCACATTACCATAGAAAGAACCATAAAAACAAACCAGAAAACGTTAAAGATGAATAAAAACCAAAGGTAGCCGCGCCAGTTGGCGGCTTTGGCCCGGTCAAAAACCAATAACGCCAGGCAAAGCGAAAAAAGAGAGACCAACACATCGGCTACCGCGACCGGGACGGCGTCTTTGGTTTTTAAACGGGGTACTTCCTTGGTTGATCCTTTTTCCCGCCTAAAGTAATTTATTAATTTACTGTACGCGGACGAACCTTTCAAGGTTTCTTCATAATCTTTGGAATATTCTTCAGTGTCATGAAGCTCTGAAGAAGACTGAGCTCCATCGCGCGGACGCTCCCTCGGCGGCTGGCACCAGGCAACAGACACCCCGATAATCATAAAAATAAAAAAGAATGCCGGCCGTAACCATACCTCAACAACATTTTTCCGGTTGTAGGGTTTTTTCATTCGACTTCCCAATTTATTAGTTTATCATGATTGTTAAAATATAGGTAGACCCGTTCTTTAGAGAAATAATCCGTAGGCTTCCGGTAAAGAAAAACCTGTCCGGACGAATTACTCCCGTTATTTTTTATTAAAACCGGCTCTCCGTAGCTTTCTATAACCTGCGCCTGGGAAACGCCCCGGTGGAGTTTCCCCGCTAAAAGATCCTTGCGCAACACGGCAGACAGTTTTTCCTGTCTTCTTGCCTCCCGGTCAAGCTCATACTGGTCTTTCCCGATTTCGGACAAAACCGACAAATCTTTGTAATTGCTTATAAAAGCGCAACCACAGACGGCGATTATTCCTGAAAAACCAATCAGGAAGATTAACCCAAAAAATGCGGTTGCGCAACGTTTTTTTTGTAACTGATTACTATTGCGTATATTACAAACGTTATCTCTAAACCAAAGGATACGCCTGCGGCAGGCATTTTTTGGGTTAAAAGGAAAAAAATGCCGCCGTACTGTAATTTTTTGAAAAAAATCCAAAAGCATCGCAACCACCATGATTTATTGTGACTTATTGTAATTAGGGCGTTATAAATGTTTGCATTATTATTTTTATTTCAAAATTTCTCAAAAAATACGCGGGCGGCATTTTTTCCCTGCCGACAGGCAGGGCGGAACCGGAAAAATGCCTGCTTGCCGATAGGCAGATGCGACGCATTTTTCCGGTTAATTATATCACAAAGTAGAAAATATCGGAAAAGAACTTTAGTGGATAAAAATAAGCAGGGGTAGTGTCAAAATAAAATGAAAAAATATGAAAGGCAACCACAGAGAACTCAGAGAAGAAGCTAATTCTCTGTGTACTCTTGAAGAATAACCCTCAAAAGATATAACCGAAAGAATAATTTCTTGTTAAAGGGCAACCGACAAAAGAGCCGGACTATTGATTAATTTCAACGTCGAGAGATGAAGAGGAAGCATAAAGCGATTGATAATTTAAGAGTATACAGAGAGGGAGGAAGACAAAATATTCATAACTCATTGATTTTTAATGACTTCTCTGTGGTCCCTGCGGTTTGTTTTTGACAATACGTAAGCAGATGACGGAAGGCAAACCGGAAAAAAATAAAGGGAAGACAAATAAAATTTTCTTATTTTTGTTTTTCTTCCCGAAGCCCCGGCTTCCCGTGAACAAAACGCAGATTAATTTTAAATTTTATTTTTTCTGCGCAAAAGACAAAATCAGCCGAGAGGAATAGTGCTTACGCGATCAAACTGCACCACCGCTTCCCATGCTCCATTATTTTCCGTAATTCTGGTAACCCTGCCTCTGACGAAAAATGGTCCGCCCTGAGGAAGAACCCTGAATTCACCGCTGATATCCTCGCCCAGAGGAATGGGCCGGTAAGAAGCAATGCGCATTCCGCCGGCGCTCAAATCAAGAATATTGACCTCGTCTCTTTGGTCGGCGTATAAAATTGTTCCTTTTCTATGCTCCTGGAAACAAACGCGGTTAAATCTTCTGCCTTCGTCCATGTTTTGCCCTCCTTCCCGTACTCTTCCCATAATACATTTGTTATTTAAATCCGAATCCCGAATCTATCGCGAATTTCGGATTTCATGATTATTTTTACTTTCCCGCTAATTAGTTTTCGTGGCACGTTTTGTCGCGAAAACTAATTAGAATATACCACATTTTTCAAAATAATCAAGGGGTAGTATAAAAATTTAATACTACCACTATATATCGTGGGGAATAATTGGTTTTCGCTTCCAGCGAAAACTAATTATTTTTCTTCCGCGGTTTGGACATTCTTTATGTCTTCTACTTCCTCAGAAGAGAAAATTTTGGCTAAATCGATTAAAATAATCAGGCGGTTTTCTAATTTTCCCACCCCTTTCAAGTATTGCTGCTGGAATTCTCCCGCGATTAATTCCGGAGTCTTATCGATATGTTCCGTATCCAGCCGCAAAACTTCCGCTACCTCATCGACAATCATGCCAATGGTACTACCTTCTATTTCTACGACGACAATCCTGGTTTTGTCGGAACGCGGGTTTGCTTTTAAATTCAAACGCCTCGCTAAATCAATTACCGCCAGGATTTGGCCGCGCAGATTCACCACGCCCTCCACAAAAGACAAAGCCCGGGGAACCGGCGTAATATGAATAAATCTGACGATTTCCCGCACCTGGCTTATCTCTACGCCAAACTCTTCTTCTCCTACCTTGAATATCACCAATTGTAATTCTTTCTGTTTAGACGTATCCGCCATATTGCCACCCCCGTATAATGACGATAGCGTTAAAAAACACAATATTAATTTAAATTCGGCTAAGGCTAAGGTTACGAAGCCGGTTTGGGCAAAGGCAAAGGCTGATGCAAATTTTTTGAAGCCATAACCTTAACCCTGGCCCATACTGGCTTCGTTGCCATTGCCCTAACCGTTTTTTAATTTAACTACCCTCTTACCTTAAATTTTCCCGCCAGTTCTTGCAAACCGGATGCCATCGTCGCCAACTCCTGCGCGCTTGCCGACATCTCTTGCATGCTCGCGGTCATTTCCTCAACAAAACTGGAAGTCCGCTCCACCGAAGCGGAAGAATCATTGGCGATATTGGCGACTTCATCGACTGCCTTATTTACTTCTTGAACATTTACCAGCTGTAACGCCGCGGCGGCGGCAATTTGCTCAACTTCGATAGCGGCTGTTTCCGCCGCTTTTAAAATCTTATCCAAAGCCTGTCGCACTTTATCGATAATCAACCTGCCTTCTTCCACTTCTTTAGAAACATTTTTAGCCGACTTAACCGCCTGAGATGTTTCCAATTGGATGGAACGGATTAAACCGCCTATTTGTTCCGCGGCCTGAGCGGAATTTTCCGCCAAGCGCTTAACTTCTTCGGCGACTACCGCAAACCCCCGGCCGGCTTCTCCGGCCCGCGCCGCCTCGATAGCGGCATTAAGCGCCAAAAGATTCGTTTGATCGGCGATGGTCGTAATCACCTCGACGATCCTGCCGATTTCCTGTGACCGTTCGCCGAGCTTGCCCACCATCATAGCAATGCCATTAGCGACATCATTGATCTGTTTGGTTTTTTCCACCGCTTGCCGGGAGTTGCCCACCCCTTCCCTGGCCAGCTCCGCGGTCTCCCTCGACGCCTTCGTACCTTCATTAGCATTCGCGGCAACCTGCTTTACGGAAACAATCATCTTTTCGATAATATGGGAAGTATCCTCCGTACGCTGCGCTTGGGCCACTACTCCTTTTGTTATCTGCTGGATGGTAAAAGATACCTCCTGGGTAGAAGCGTTCATCTCTTCCGTTGAGCTGGATAATCCTTGCGCCAGGGCGTTAACTCTATCGGAAGCGCTTTTTACCTCCGAAACAATAAGCCCCAGGTTCTCCATCATTTTATTAAACGCCGAGATTAAGGAACCCACCTCGTCTTTATCAGATGATCCTTTGGCTAATTGCGTAAGGTCGCCGCTTTCGGCGGCCGTCCTGGCGGCGTTGGTCAAATTATCAAGCGGCCCGGTAATGACCCGGTAAAGAAAATAAGGCGCGGCGAAAGCGCACGCGCCGATAATAAAAAGCATCAATAATATATTGACCAAACCGAATTGAATTGTTTTTCGATCAGCCTCGCGCGAAGATAGCCCCATTCGCACCAAGCCGATCCTTTCCGTCTTAAGGTTTTTCTTAACCGACTCCCTCATTAAGAAAAACCGCGTAACCCTTCGGCGTGTTTCCTCAGGCATGACCACCGGAACGGCAAATTCATAAAAATTTTCGCCGCCGGAGCGAAAAGAGGCGGTTATCGCTTCCGGCGCCGCCAGCGCCGCCTTTTCTACGGCTAAAGGAATATCAATTTTATCGCTTTTATTCTGGGCAAACGTTTCCCCTTGAGCGCTTGAAATTATGAGATAGGCAGCGCTCTTCTCCTCGATTGCCTCATCAACAATTTTCTGCAATCCGCTTTTATCTTTAAGAAGAATGCCTAGAATACTGCCGGAGGCAATGTTTTTGCAAAGCGATAAACTTTTTTGCCCTGATATCTTCGAAAATATATTTTTCTGCTGCCAGAGAGAAACCGAAGTTAACATCAGGCCCAAAAAAAGTAAAGCCCCTACGATAAAAAACATAAATTTTTCTCTGATGTTAAATTTCAGTTTCACCATAAAATTATCCCTAACCAAAAAATGCGTTTGCCCAGAGCAAAGAGCAACTTATTTATCCCCTTCCTTGCCTCGTTCAAACGCATTTTTGGGTTTTGTCTAAGCCTCTTTATATCCTAAGGTTGAAAATAATTTACGCAGGGACTCCAGATCGAAAAACAGTAAGAAAAACCCGGCAAAATTGATATTTTTAACTTTCAACTCCGTTTTGATAAAAATAGCCTCATCGCTATATTGCGCGATTTGAATAAAAAAGAAATCAAGGAGGGCGCCGATCATATCGATCGCTAAAGAAGGCACGCTGTACATAATGGTCAATCCCGTCATATCGCTGAGGGCATTCATATAAGCGCCGGTCACGATATTAACCATTTCTTTTAAAGATGATTGAAAAAGAAGGTCATCCGTATCTATCTCCTGGGGATTTTTACCTAATAAAGTGCTGCCCAGAATTTTTGCTTCGTTGGGCGGAAGAAGAAAAAATGTTCTTCCTCCAATATCGCCTTCCAAGCCTATATCGAGAACGAAAAATATGTCTTCGGGATTACCCAGAATCCTGTCCAGCGATTCTAAGGGCACGATTTTTGTCTCCGGTAAAGAAATTTCTACCTTACAATTCAAGAGTTCCGCCAAAGCCGTAGCGGCCCGGCCCGCGCCGATTGTTCCTATTTCTTTTAACAAATCCAGACTGGTCAAAGACAGCCTTTTACCTTTATCCATAATTTATATATTCTACTATTTTTTTGGCAATTTTATTCAAAGGCAACACATCGTCTGCCAAACCTTCGCTTACGATGGCCCGGGGCATACCATAAACAATACAACTTGCCTCATCCTGAGCGATTACTTTACCTCCTTTATCTTTTATTTTCTTTACCCCCTCTAAACCATCTTTACCCATCCCGGTTAAAATAACCCCCAGCATTACGCCGCCCTCAAACGTTTCCGCTGCCGAAAACAAGGTAACGTCTACCGCCGGCCTCACATAATTCACCAGAGGCGTTTCATCAAGCCGGAGCAAATACCCTTTTTTAACATGGGCGGACTTCTCTAAAACCATATGATACCCGCTGGGCGCGATATAAGCGGCGCCGTTGATGAGTTGATCGCCGTCTTCGGCTTCTTTCGTTTTAATACCCGCGTGCCATGATATCCTTTCGGCGAAACTACGGGTGAAGCCGCTGGGCATATGCTGCACGATTAAAATAGCCCCATTTATATCTTTAGGCATACCAGTCATTAAATCAATGATCGCCTTGGGGCCGCCGGTAGATGCGCCGATAATTATTATATTTTTTATCGCTGTTTCTTTACTCGACAGCAATGTTTCTTTTGGAAAAACGCGCTTGCTTAAATCTATCGTCGCCGCCATTTTTATCTTGGAAATGATTTCATCCTTAAAATTATAAAGGTTCAAAGAAGTTTCGCCGGAAGGCTTAGGGATAAAATCTAAAGCGCCCAACTCCAACGCTTTCATCGTTATTTCCGCCCCCTTTTGCGTATACGCGGAAAACATGATTACTCTCACCGGAAAAACCACCATTAATTTCCTCAAAACCTGCAACCCATCGATATCGGGTAAGTTAAGGTCAAGCGTAACAATATCCGGCTTCAGTTTGGGAATATTCTCCAGAGCGTCCTTGCCGAATTTGGCCGTTCCCACAATCGCGATATCCGGATCACCGGACAAAATATCAACGATTATTTTTTGCATCAATATAGAATCTTCTACGATAAAAACTTTTATTTTCGCCATATTAGACTTCGCGCTCGCCGTAAAACATAGTTTTTACAAAGACTCTGCCCGTTTCCAGATTAAAAGTTATCGTCCGTCCGTAATTACTGCCGACATCTTCGGCTAAAATTTTCAACTTATAAGAAGCAAACACCTCACGCGCCATTTCTATATTTCTGGCTCCGATATTAAAAACGCTGTCATTAGAAAGGAAATTGAATACGTGCGCTCCGCCGAAAATCTTCGCGACGAGATTAACAACCGAACAATCTCTTTGTTTAAATTCTTCGATGATTGTCCTTATGGATGAATCCACAAATTTGGCGGGGTTGTTTCTGATCTTAGAATGTTCCTGACAAGACAACATGGGGTGAGCCAAAGCGCCTATTTTCTTATAAGGCTCATAGATGGCAATACCCAAGCAAGAGCCTAATCCCCGCGTTACCAAGCTGCCGGGGCTGGACGCAATCTTAAAATCAGCGATACCTACCTCAATGATTTCACCGCTAACTTCCATAAATAATAGCGCCTTTATATTATCCTTCTCCTAATATTCTGCGTATCGCTTCGATTACCCTTGAAGGCTGAAACGGCTTTACGATAAAATCCTTGGCGCCGGCCTGGATGGCTTCAACTACCAGCGCGTGCTGGCCCATCGCGGATACCATGATGATTTTAGCCTGGGGGTCTATCTTGATTATTTCTTTAACTGCCGCTACGCCGTCGATCTCTTCCATCTTAGGCATTACAATATCCATCGTCACCAATTCCGGCTTTAACTCCTTGTACTTGTCTACTGCTTCTTTTCCATTCTCGGCTTCGCCGCAAACTTCGAAGCCTTCCTTCTTCAAAATATCCGCCAGCATCCTGCGCATGAACAAAGCATCATCTACGATTAAAATTCTTGCCGCCATGTTTCAACCTCCTTCTGTCTTAGTTTCCGAGCAACTCAACCCAATCCCAATTATTATTCCTGGATTCAACCTGCCTGCCGCGCGAAATCTCAAGCTCATCACCCTTCGCCTCGTCGCTCAGGCAATAAAACTTGGCCTGCCGCATTCGGCAAGACTTAGTTTGATTGATTCGCACTATTGTTTTTCCCCGCTTTAAACGGGGAGAAAATCCAAGCCTGACTTAATTACCCCCTTCGGGGGTAATTCGCACTATTGTTTTTTCTTCGTGAGTACACTCGAAAAAACAATGTGCTCATTAAATTTTTCTGAATATTTTATTATTGATGCTTACCGGCTCGAAAAGATTTTTTAAAGAACCCAGGGTCTCGACTTTTCCCAATACCAGATATCCGTTTTTTCTCAACGACTCATAAATCTTTAAGAGTATTTTTCCTGCCTTATTTTCGTTAAAGTATATCCGGACATTCCTGAAAAAAATTATATCTACGTTCGGTATCAAATTATCGGTAAGTAAATTGTGCGTTTTAAAATCAACGCTCTCCCTGATTTCCTTTTTCACCTGATAAATATCGTTACCTAAATTATCGAAATATTTTTCGAGTATCACCGGGGTGACTTTTCCCAGGGATTGCTGCCGGTACTTTGCTTCTTTGGCTTTAGTCAAAGCATCCTGGTCGACGTCCGTGCCTGATACCTTTATAAAAAAATCTCTATTCTTTCTTCCTGAATATTCCCGGAACATTATCGCCAAAGAATAAGTTTCCTCGCCGCAAGAACAGCCGCACGACCAGCAGTGTATACGCTTAAAACCCGTTTCCTCTTTATTTTTGAAAATGCCCGGTAAACAATTATCTTTGAAGTAAGAAAAAACTTCCGGATCCCTGAAAAACTCCGAAACATTTATGCTTAAATTATCCAGAAACTTCTTCCACTCTTGGGTATCTTTTTTTAATAAGTTAAGATACTCCGTCAAATTATTTACTTCTACCGCATCCATCCGGACGTTAATCCGTCGCCCCAGGAATGTTTTACGATAAAAACTTAAATCTAACCGGTATTCGTTTTGCGCAAAAGCCAGAAATAAATCTACCTCATCCTCCGGCATTGGGCGCCGAGTATCCAGTTTTGTCATCTTTCGGATTAATGCTTAAGGTTTACCCTGACAAATTCAATTGCTTTAGTAACCTCTTTTAATATATCGGCTCGATGCTGAAACTCTAATTCATTAAGCTTAGTATATACCCTGCCCTTAGAAGTAACAACATATTTCGGCGAAAGTTTATTTAAGGCCATGGCGGCAATATCCAATTTACATTTGTCGCATTTACATAAATCGTCTCTTTCCGAAAGCAAAATATCCAACGTTTCCCCTACTATATCTTCCATATAATTATGCATGCTCATCGTCTTCCTCCTTGCTATCTCTATACTATAATTTTTATCTCTCCTTACGTCAACAAAAATATTTACCCCCTTAGGGGTAATGAAACTAAGCCCGAAGTATCGGACAAGTTTTGTTATTCGGCGAAGCCTCAGACCTCTTCGCTTCAGGGGTTCACCGCCTCCCTGGATAATTATATCTAAGGAAGCGGGATCCTTCCGCATGCAGACAAATTGTCTTCTGCGGAATCCCGCCTCAATGAGCAATATTAAGGGGGCGGGACGCCAAAGAATAGGCGGGAAATCCGGCTACGCCCTCTCGCATCGCGCGCTTCGCGCTTGAGTTCGGTCAAACCTCAAGCTCATTACCCCTCGCTAACGCTTCGGGGTAATTCGACTACCGCCTCGTCCGGCGCGCTTCGCGCTTGGATTCGGCGAAGTCTCATTATCTTATGCTGGCGACATCGAGAATCAGAGCCACGCCGCCGTCGCCTAAAATCGTCGCGCCGGTGATCCCTTTAACCTTTTTTATAAACGAGCTTAAAGGCTTGACTACAATATCCTGTTCGCTCAGGACATTGTCGACGACAAAACCTATATTCTTGATCCTTCCCTCAACGATCACCACGGAAATCGCCGCGCTTGCATCTTTAAAAGATTTTATATTCAACTCTTTGCTCAGGCGTATCACGGGTATAACTTCATCGCGTATACGTATAACTTCCAAATCTTTGACTAATTTGATATCATTTTTGTTGATTTTTACCGTTTCTCTTATATTCATCAGGGGAATCGCGTAGATCTGCTCCCCCACGGAAACCAGCATCGCCTTAATAATGGCAAGCGTAAGAGGCAGCGTTAAAACAAATTTGGTGCCTTTGCCCAATTCACTTTCCAGCTCTACCCTCCCGCCCAAAGATTCTATAGTATTCTTAACCACATCAAGGCCTACGCCCCGGCCTGATAGTTCTGTTACTTCTTCTTTTGTGGAAAAACCGGGGGCAGCCAGAATATCAAAAATTTTTGCGGAATCTATATTAATCGTTTCTTCTAATTTTATTAAATTTTTGCTCAACGCCCTTTTGACCACTTTATCAAAATCTATACCCTTACCATCATCGGCTATTTCCAGGATAATATGTCCTTTTTCGCGGGAAACTTTTATCGATATTTTCCCGTGGCGCGGCTTTCCGCTTTTTATCCTCTCGTCAGGCAGCTCTATCCCATGGTCTACGGAATTCCTAATAATATGGATAAGCGGATCACCGATATCGTCAAGAATTACCCGGTCAAGTTCTATTTCGCTGCCGATTATTTTTAAATCGATCTCCTTGCCTTCGCTTCTCGACAAATCTCTCACCACGCGGGGAAAATTATCTAATATATAAGAAATAGGCAGCAACCTGAGTTTTAAAAGTTCGTCCTGCAAGCCCGGCACAAGCCTTTCAAAAATATAACCGGTCTCTTCCAAGGCGACGTAATCCTTGGCCTGCATCGTCTGCACGAGCCTGCTCTTTGCGATGGCCAGTTCACCCATTAAATTCATGATTTTATCCAGTCTTTCTACCGGAATACGCATACTTTGAATCTTTTTTAAGTATGGTACATTGGTCTTAACTTTTTTTTCAAATTTATCCAGGCCGGTTAAATCGAAAATAGAAATATCCACTTTTTCTATTTCGATTATTTTAAAAAGCTCCTTCTGGACAGCTTCGCGGCTCTCGCGGGTAGCCAGAATAAATTCAAAAGAATAGTCAAACTCTTCCTCTTTTAATTCTGCTTCGCCGGGAAAACTTTTTACCACCGTCCCCATTTTCCGCGACCGTTCCAGCACTAAGAATGCCCTCACCCCTTTCATAAAACAATCTTTGGCCAGGACAACAGCTACACGCAATACCTCGCAGCCTTCTTCTTTAAACTTATCGATAAGACCTATATCGATTTTAATATCTTCTTCAATTTTCTTTACTTCGATAACTTTTCCTTTATTTTCCCGGGCAATAATCTTTTCTATCTTGCTTACATAAAGCGCGGTATCGATGGAAAACGGCCGGTTCTCCCGGAAATCATCGACCAAAGCCGCGAAAGCATCTATGCTTTCGAAAATTACATCCATTACTTCGAGGTTAAAATCGATTTTGCCGGAGCGAAATTTATCAAAAGCGTTTTCTAACTGGTGGGCGAATTCGGCAAGTTCTTTATAACCCATGGTTGCCGCCATACCTTTAAGCGTATGAGTAAGGCGGAAAATAATATTCATCGATTCTAAATCAGCGGGTTCCTTCTCCAGCTTGACTAAAGCTCGATTTATCTCCCGTAAGTATTCCTGCGCTTCACCAAAAAATAAATCACGATAGCTTTTATCCATAGGTAATTAATCCACAGATTTTTTCTGCGCCTCGAGCTTACGAAACGTAAGTGAAGCCCCGCTTTAGCGGGGAGAAAATCTAAGCCTCATTAAAACTCCGTAGCCTTAAGAATAACCTGGAGTCCTTCGGGATTGGGGATTAAGAAAAAATGCCCGGTTACTTTGGTTGAAACTTCCCTGAATTCTGATTTTATAAGCAAGGCATACCGGGAAACATCGCTGATCTCGATAAGGATATAATCAATCAGGGCTTCCGCCATGTCTTCGATGATCTGGGGAACGGTAGGAACAAGGCCCCAATTAACAAAAACCGCTAAAGTTTGCAAATAGGCGTTGGCTAAAATCATGCCCAGTTCCTTAAGCGCGGAACGTTCCATTTCCGTTATCACCATTGATTCGCAAAGTTTTTTTCCGGTTAACAACGAAGCTAATTCCAACGCGTCCTTTTGAGAAAAAACCAGTAAAATAAAACTGGGAAAATCACCCAATATCCTTATCGCCAGCCCCACGACCAAAGCATCTTCGCCTACGATTTTAGGTACATCTTCGATGGGAATAAAAAGGACATCGGGAACATTGATTTCTATTTTTTTATTAACTAACTGAGAGATTGCCGTAGCGGCATTCCCGGCGCAAATATTGCCGATTTCCCTTAAGGCATCTTTCCTTTCATCGCTGAGGCCAAAATCGTTGTCACCCATCGCCTATTCTCCCAGGACTTTTCTTACTACGCCTAATAATTTTTCGCAGGTAAACGGTTTAGCGATAAAATCTTTGGCGCCGTAAATCAAAGCCTGCTGCACGAGTTTACGCTCGGCTAAAGCAGAAATCACAATAACTTTTGCCCCGGGATCAAGGTTGATTATTTCTTTCACCGCGCTGATACCGTCAATTTCTTCCATTTTCGGCATCACAATATCCAAAGTAACCAAATCAGGTTTTAGTTCTTTAAACTTCTCTACGCCTTCTAAAGCGTTCGACGCCTCGCCACATATCTCAAAACCCGATCTAACCAGCGAATCGCGCAGCAAATTCCGCATGAACAAAGCATCATCAACTATTAAAATACGTTTTTTTGTGCCCATCATAACCCCTTTTTTATTTTTACTTTTCGTTTCGCAAAAAATAAAAAATTACCCGTTCGGTAAATTTTTTGCAGAACAAAAAATTTACCGCCGCGCGGATAACCGATTACGAAAAATTGCAAATATTTAGACAAATGAAGCCCTACCGCCCTTGGCGGCATCCCGCTATCAGCGGTGAACAAGCGCAGTCTTCTGGTGCATGGATAAACCGGCACCAAAACTTTTTTACTAAATTATTTTATAGCATACCTTGAATACATCAAGGATTATTTTACCATTACGGATAATAAAACTAAGCCTCGAGCTCATTACCCCTTTTGGGGGTTTACCGCCTCCCTATAATGGCTATATCAAGGAAGCGGAATCCCGCCGAGTGAAATGCAGGCGGGAAATTCGGCTACAGATTTTCTCTTCGCTCTTCGAGCTTGCGTAGCGCAAGCGAAGTTCCGCCACAGGCGGAAAGAAAATCTAAGTCTCATTATATTTTTATCTTCTGGTAAACTCGGCCGTGAAGATCTATCTCTTTAAAAACAAGCCTGGCTTCGTAAACCAGAGTTTCGTTCTTGCCGATGATTAAATACCCCTTATCCGCAAGCGAGTGGTAAAACTGGTCGAGAATCTTCTCCTGCAACGGTTTGGTAAAATAGATAAATACATTCCGGCATATGATAAGATTGATGTCGTGCAGATAATCCTTGCCGGTCAAATCAAGATAAGAAAATTCCACCATCTTTTTAATTTCATCTTTTATCCAATACTTATTATCCTTTTTTTCGAAATAATCTAAAAAATCGAAACTAAAATAATTTTTAAGGATATTCTGCGTTTTATCGATTCCCAAAGCGTCATAACACCCCTGCTGCGCTCTCTGCAAACAATCTTTATCAATATCGGTAGCATAAATCTTAACCGGAACGCCGATCTGGCCGATCTGGCGGCAAAGGATGGCTAAAGAATACGGCTCTTCACCCAAGGCGCAACCGGCACTCCAGATAACAATCGGCTCGCCTTTTGCGCTGTTTTCTTCGACCATCGCCTCTAAAATTATTTTAATTGTTGCCCACACCTCGATATCCCTGAAAAATTCCGATACGTTGATGGTAAGAACTTCGAAAAGTTTTTCATATTCGACGGGGTCATTGGCTAAAACCTTGCGGTATTCAATATATGAATCTACTTTTTTCGCGATCAACCGCAGGGCGATTCTTCTTTTTAACAGCGCGGGATGATACCAGGTGAAATCTACGCCGCGGTCTTCTTTTATTTTAAGAAGTAAATTAGCAAATGCTTCTTCCTTATTATCATCGGCGGCGTGCGGCGGATTTTTGCTTACATATTCCAACGCCTTGGTAACTTCGTCGAAGATAAGCTGCCAATGCTTCTTTACAATTTCGCGCTCGGCTGTTCGCAAGTCGGAGCTATGAGGATCGATATATACCGGCGTAAATTTAGACAAAAGGCATTTCATCATCGCTTCCCGGCACCGGGGACAGGTGCAAATATCAAAGCGCAAGGCTAAACTTATTCGTAGATAATACTGCAGAATATTTTCAAAAATATTTATTTGGTCGCCCATATTTTTATTTTTTGCTGCGCAATAATTCGACTACCACCTCCCACTTCGCCCTTCGGGATCGTGCTTGGTGAAGTCTCATTAATAAAAATCACCCTAACCGGAAAAATGCTTCATTGGTGATTTCTATATTGCAATTTATCTCTATCCAAAATAGTTTTCACCCGGAGAAACTTATCCAGTGAAAATTATTTATTCACAAACGTATACGTCGTCAATTCCAGGCTCACCCTTTGGCGCGGGTTTATCTCCGGCACACGCGCCACGGTTAATTTTTCGAGCAAAACCAGCCGTTCCAGTTTTGAAATATTTCTTAAAAAAACGGCCAGCTTGGTGAACTGGCATTCAAAACTCATCGCGATGCGTAAAGGCTTAGCCTCCGAACCGGCAGAAGGAACCAAGTCATTCCCGGCGCTTACCTTGACCTGCGTTATACCTCCGCTTTTCGCAAGATATTGGTACTCTATTTTCTTAAAACCAAGATTATCGGCCAAAAGGGAAATTTTTCTCATCAAATCTAAAGGTATACCTTCATCCTGCGGAATTTTTTCTTCTATCCTGACCATGATGTTGTGAAGTTCGGAAATTTCCGATTGTAGTTTTTCTGTTTTACTTTTGGCCTCTTTGGCTTCAACGATCCTGGCGGTTTTTGTCTCAAGCTCTGCTTTTAAATTTGAATTTTTGCGAAACTCCATAAAAAATAAGACGCCGAATACCAAAAAGAACAAACCGGCAATGATCAGTATTTGTTTAAAGCTTTTCATGGGGCAACACCCTTATCCCCTTTCGCGATATCGGCGCTTAAGCTAAAACTTCTCTCTTTCTTTTCCGTCAACGCGACATCATCGTTGTTTTTAATAACGATTAAACTCATCCTTTCCAATTCGGGAAAATTCAATATTACATTTTTAAAATAATTGCTCGCGGATAGCATGCTCTGCAGCTTGGCCGATATTTTCTGCGCTTCTTCGTAATCAGCGACGCAAGAAACATCCAGGGACATCTTATATTTGACGGCCGTGGCTTCTTTCCCCGGGGCCGCCGCTGCGTCCAAAGAAAAATTATGAATCAGGTTTTCGGAAGGAACAATGCGGCTTATTTCCTCCAAAATTGCCGCCGTATCTATTTTTTTAGCGATTATATCGCCGACTCTTGACGATTTTTTTTCGATATTATCTTTTGCCGAGCGTAATTCATCAAGCCTTTTTATCACGTCCTCGCTTTTTTTCATTTCGTTATTTATTCTTTCAATCGACCGGCTAAGAATATTATTGGCGATAAGAATATTCAACCAGGCCAGGAATAAAACAGAGGTAGCGACCACAATCAAAGTTATCCAGGTAACCTGCTGCTTGATAAAAAGTTTACGTTTTTTAAGCGCCGGCGGTAAAAAATTGATGACTCGTTCTTTTTTGCCGACCAGAAGAAGGGTTAATACCATTGCCGCGGCGCTCGCGAATAAAGTATCTTTTTCCTGTAGGTCCCGTTTTTGCTGTTCGCTCAGCTCAAACCGCTGGAACGGTGAGATTGTCTCGCATTTTCCACCTACGCTGTCGGCTAAAACATTAACCAGGCCTTTTATTTTTGAACCGCCGCCGAAGAAAAGAAAATTATCAACCCTTCCGCCTTTGGTTTGTTCTTTATAATAGATAAGGGTCCGCCTTACTTCTTGCGCGATCCTTTCAATTTCCGTTTCCCAGAGCATCCGCAATTCCAGAAGGTTGATTCCGGCCGGCGAAGCGGCATTGTCCACCTCATATTTTTGCCGCATTATTTCTTCCGCTACCCTGACTTTATCTTTAATATCGAGCTCGACGGCGGGAACGCCGTCGCTCAGTATTATTTTTTCGGCTTCCTCGTTATTTATATTTAAAGGCGCCGCGATATGGGCGACGATATCCTTCAAGCCGAGTTTAATATTGCGATAAAAATTCAAATTACCTTTTTTAGCGATAGTAATATCGATAGAATCATAACCAAGATTGACAAAGGCGGCATCCTCCTGATATACCGGCGAGGTTTGAGGAAAAAAATTAAGCGCGGTGTAACAATTGGGGCTGATCAGGGAAAGGTAGGTATCGCCCAGCGTATTAAAGACATTCAAAACTTCTTCGATATAGCTTTTTTCTGTTTTTATTACCAGGACTTCCGCCTGTGCCACTTTGTCAACGGCAACTTCCCCTAAATTCATGTATTCAAAAATACTGTTGGGCCCCGGGGTGGGAACAATCTTGCGCTTTGCCTCCGCGATTGCCGCTATTTCGAGTTCTTTATGGGACATCCGGGGAAGGTTGACCACCGCGACATTAATCAAAGAAGAAGGGATATTCACGCCGAGGGAAGAGCTTCTGATAACTTTTTCGGGAATAATCCCGGTAATTTTGGAAAAAAACTCTTTCGGTTCGATTGTTTTGCCGGTCGTGCCTTTAGCATACGGAGAAGGAAAGAGAAAAGCGTTCTTCAAAAAATATTTTTTCTTGTCAACTTCCAGTTGAACAACTTTTACATAGCGCGTGCCGATATCTATTCCGATGTATGAAGGCATAATGTTTTAATTAAAAACGGCCGGGGCAATGGTAAAGAAACCCGTATGGGTTATGGCTAAGGTTATGGCTTTATTAAATTTGCGCCAGCCTTGACCATTGCCTTTACCCACACCGGCTTCGTAGCCTTAACCCTAACCTTATTTTTTTAAGTTATCCACCCACCATCTGCGACATTTTGAAAATCGGTAAAAATATGGCAAAAGCTATACCACCCACGATTACGCCCATAATCACAATCATGATCGGCTCAAATAAGGAAAATATTTTTTTTATGGTCGACGCTACTTCCTTGTCGTAAAAACCGGCGACTTTAGTCAAAGTATTGACCAACGCGCCGGATTGCTCGCCTACGCCGATCATCCGGACGACCATCACGGGAAATTCGCCGGTCGCCTGCAAAGAACCGGCTAATTTTTCTCCCACGTTGACCGAATCCCTCGCTTTGCCTATCGCCTTTTCGATACGTAAATTAGAGCAGGTATCTTTGGAAATATCAAGACAACTGAGCAAGTTAATCCCCGCGCGAAAACATAAAGCGAAAGTATGGGTAAAACGGGAAAGGGCGATTTTGCGGATAAGCCCTCCGAAAAGAGGAAGCTTTAATTTTATGGTATCCAAAAGAAAACGGCCCTTTTCGAAAGTTTTTAATACCACCGAAGCGCCGAAAATAGCCGCGCCGACGGCGATAAAATAATACCACCGCGTGCGCATCACTTCGCTGAAGTTCAGAAGAAACTGGGTCGGCAAGGGTAATGCCACATCCGCCTGGTCAAAAATAGGCTTAAACATCGGGATGACTTTTACCACCAGTATCGTGACTACCCCGATCATAACGGTAAATAATATAACCGGGTACGTGGCGGCTTCTTTGATTTTCGCTCCTAACTCCATCTGCCATTCCAGAAGATCCGACAAATCGTTTAAAGCCTGGGGCAATTTACCGGTGGCTTCGCCGGCGCCGACAATCGCTGTATAAAGTTTGCTGAAACTATGCGGGTGCAAGCTGAGCGAGTCTTTTAAAGAGCCTCCGCTTTCGATACGGTAACGGATATCCTCAAGAACTCTCTTTACTCGTTCTTCGGACGTGGATTGCACTAAATCCCTCAGCCCTTCCAACAACGGCAAACCGGCGTCAATCAGAGTATTCAGCTGAAAGGTAAACTGAAGCACTTCCCGGGAATTCATCCGATAAGTCTTAAACCGGGCGGATTGAACGTCACCGCCCTGGGCTAATTTAAAACCGGTCATAAAATAGCCCATGTTGGAGATTTTATTGGACAAATCCACTTCCGTTTCGGCGTTTAAAAAGCCTTTAATGATTTTTCCTCTCATATCCTTAGCGGTATAAGCGTATCGCTGTGACATATAGTTTATTATACTTTATTTTTCAAAAATAAGATAAATTCTTTTCGATTTTTCCAATAATTCCTTCATAACAAGACGTTCTATTCAACCCCTTAGCAACCAGTATATTGCAAATCAATTATTTCGTATTCTTCCTTGTCTTCTGGGAAAGAAATGTCCTTTTTCTTTATACAAACGTTTTATAAATTCAACTGATCCGCAAGGATATTCAAGGTTCTCAAAGTAACCGTCTTCTTCTTTATTAAATGTTTGTAAATATTCCTTATAGTATTCCTGCCGGCTTTCAGGAGTATCGGCAAAACTTCAAATAACGGATTTTGGGTAGTTAAACTATCAGTCTGACCCAATACATAAAACTTTGCGCTGGAATAATCGTATTCCCATGCGTTAGAAACAATCGAAACTTTGACTGGATTGCGTTCAATATATCTGCCGCAGGCTGATAAATATAACTCCTGTTCTATTGGCTGGCTTTTAAATCTTCCTTGCCAGAGGTATCCTGCGGTCTTATGCGCTCTATGGTGGTAACAAGAATAAGCGCGGGCGATGCCGGACATAACCGAAGAAATTATTTCTGGTTGTTCAAGCTCTACCAATATATGGTAATGGATTGTAATATATGGGGTTGAATAGAACGTCTTGTCTACGTTGTTTAGTCTATTCTCGTTATTGTTCCTGCCAAGAACCGCCCACAACCGCTTCATTTGGAGAGGAAGCACCGAGATTTACCGTCGCGTTTACCATCCTTTGCGCTAAAATCCTGCCGGAACTATCATTAGCCTGGCCCGTTCCTATAACCAGCCTATTGCTGACTGGTGTGGTTACGTCGAACCTAAACCGGCCGCCGGTAATATTACTATCCCACACGCTAGAATTAGAAACAACGCCTCGATGATCCTTTACCCACGCCTTACCTTTTTCCAGGCCGGCTTGAGCCAGATAAAAAGCGGTGAGGCTGTCCTTGTTAAAACCTTGCGTGGTAAATTGCGCCTGCCACATGTTAGCCAAACCAACGCCCAAAATCGAAACAATGGAAATAAGGAGAAAAACAAAGAGTAGAACCTGGCATTTTTTCATCTTAATTCCTCGGCCTGATTTGTGTTCTTAAAGTAAAACTGCGGTTACCCTTGGCATCCAATTTATTAGGTTTTGGCCTTGTCACTAAAGTAATCGTATAGATCCCGCCGGAACCTTGCGGGCTGAATACGTCGTATGCCGAACCGTTGCTGGCATCATTGGCGATAAACCGCGCCATCATGTCTGCGTTGGCCACGGCATTATTAAAATTATTTCCGATACCTCTGTATAGAACGTTAGCCTCACCCAACACAGTTCCGTCGCCCCTCCAATATCTCACCGTATTGCCGCCGGGATACGCAACAAACTTTATGTTTACTGCTTTCTGCGAACCACTGCACGGCGAACCGCTGCAAGTTTCATTAACTACCGTATCCGCGCTGCCGCTTCTTATCTCATTGGCCATAAACTCCATCGCCCATTGCGCGTCATTAAGCATATCCCAGATATTTTTTTGCCGGCGCCAGGAATCATGCATAAGGTAAAAAACCGAGCTCGCGCTGGTCATAATAATGGCAAATACCGTCATCGCTATAATTATTTCGACGAGCGTAAACCCCGCCCTTGATCTTTGTATTCTTTTTTTCTGCATATTATTCTTAATTCTTTCTCTCCCCTCTTTACTCATCCGCGCCAGCGGATGCCCTTCATTTTTTGCGCAACAAACCCCCTTCAGGGATAATTCGACTACCGCCTCGTCCGGCGCCCGCTTCGACTCGCGAAGCGAGGCGAGCGCTTCGCGCTTGATAATTCAACTAAGCCCGGAGTACCGGGCAAGTTTCATTATCGGTGAAGTCTCATTAAATGACTCAATAGATGGCCTGAAGCGTTCTTACCGTCATATTTTTACTACAGTTTCCTCCGGTCGCGTTACACTCCCACCCGACTGTAACGTTAATCATGGATAAATTACTGGGGTAGCCGGGGTAGGCGCTGCAATTGACCTGTCGCGCGAACCCGGGAAAACCGGTTACATTGCCCCAACTTATGTTGTCCGAAGAAGTCAAGGGAAACAGGCTCTTGGTACTTTTATTCTCCAATTCTTCTCTTAATAAATTATAGACGATAGCTTTGTCCTTAGTTTTTTTACCGGCCATAAACCCCTGGCCAAAAAGGCTGACCATACTGCCTAACACCATGGCCAATAGAGCGATCGCCACGCATACTTCGATCAAACTCAGGCTTTTTATGAAACGGCAGATTGTTTTAATAAACACGCGCGATCTCCCTGTTGAACCGGAAAAATGCCGGCCCTCGGCTTCCCGCGGCTTCGCCGTGAGGCGAGCGCCGAGAGGCGAGCGGCCAAATATCAAATGCATTTTTCCGGTTAGAGCGTTACGTTAATATACCCGGTATCTTCGTTAAAATTAATCGTTTTGCCTTCCTCGCCGTAGTGGATAGTCACATTGCATGTCGTAGCCGCACCCGGACAGCCGATTGTACCGCCAAAGGTCGTACTGCTAAACGCGTTAAAAGTAATATTAATCGGGGTAGATATCGGATCCCAGCGATCAGGAGTAGCCGCCGTATTGTAAAATGCCACAAATGACGACGAAATCGCCCGGCGCTCCGTAAGATTGGCCGCAAGGCCGGGACAACTGTTATTATATATGGTGTAGTTGAATGCGTTAAAACTCACGCAATAGTTCTGATGGTCATTAATCGCAGTTTGCCTTATCGCCATCATATCGCCGGCGATCTGGCGCACTTCCGCGGAAGTAGTGCTGGTAAACATCTGCAAGGAAGAAAAAACCGCCACCGCGCTGATGATAACGATAATCGCGATGACTACGGCTAATTCCGTCAAGGTCATGGCCGAAACGGTGCGCGGCGTTGTTTTTACCGCGGCATTTTTAATATCCTTTGTTGGCCTCATATTTTTTGCCTTTCCGGCGGCTTTCGGGCTTGCGAAGCGTAAGCAAAGCCCCGAACCGTTTCGCGAAAATATCGTAAGAGATTTTCGAGATATTCAGACGGTTTAGGGCAATCGGCTAAGCTTCGAGCTCATTATCCAAAATCTGAAGTCGCGCTTACGCGCTCCTACGATTTTGGATAATTCGGCTACCTCCTCTCGCTGCGCCCTTCGGGCTTGCGTTCGTCGAAGCCTCATTACCATTGCTGGACAGCAAAAACAACGTTACCATTGGTGGTGTCTACATTACAAAAACTTACGTCGAAACCGGTTTGTTGAAATTTTATCTCATAAGCGCTGGGAACATGGGTACTCTCAACGCCTGGACGATCCGGGTCGCGATAATATAACGGCATCTTACACCCTCCATTGCCTCTTACGCTTACGAATATTCCGCGAAGCCTATTACCGGTACAACCAACAATGCCCTGGCCGTCGGCCCAATATTCATAATCATAACTGCCGCCCCAGGGAGTTTGCGGCGGGAATTTTTCGATGTAAGGGCCATTCCAGCGCTTCTGTACTAAGCTGCGATAATTGCTGACCGCCGGATAGGAACCCGTACAGAGTCCCGAACCATTATTCGGTCCGCCATAAGGAAGAACAACATTGTGACCGCAACCGCCGCAGCCATCACCTGAACCTCCGATTTGACCGCCCCAACCATCTGGATTGCAGTTTTTCTCGTAATTATCCCACGCGAGAAACCCCGGGTCTTCAGCCACGCAGACATCCGGCGGCCAGGTGCCGACATCATGGGCGTAAGCGGTAACCGCGTCCCGAAAAACCTTCTGGTCGTTATAGACTTGGGCGACTTTGGCTTTTTCGATAAAGCGAAAAGCGTTGATCATAGCTACTGAACCTAAAATCGCTATGAGAGCTACTACGATTACTATCTCCGCCAGGTTAAACGCCTTTACATTATTTTTCTTCCACTTCATGCTTACGCCTCCATAAATCTACCCTGCTCTGCCGCGGGGTATCTCCACCGGTAAATCCGTCTGCAGCGGATTAGCAAAAACTCCCAAAACAACGATGCCCCCCTACTTCCCCAATTAAAAGATACCATATTTTTAACGCTTTTCCCAACCGCAAAACTTCTCCCGCGGCGGCGAAAAGCACAAAGGAAAACCCGATTTAGCGCTTTACACCTCATTAATCAAAGATCTTGCCCGGCTGGCGGTTACGGCTTTTTACTCTTTTTTCTTGCTTATCCCAGTAAAAACCAACGCCGAAAGGGTCGTCGGCGATACTACCGATTAACCCGGCTCTTACCAGATCCTCAAGCTCATCGGGGTAACGGCCGAAGCGCTGCTTAAATTCACCGGCATTTTTTTCCAGAAAAGCGATGCGCCTGAGCCATTCTAATTTGCGTTCGATTAATTCGAGCTGGCGCGCGTCATTTACCGAACCGGCTAAGCCTTCAAGATAAGCGATGCCCGCAACGGTTTCTCCCGATTTGTAATAAAATAAAGCCGGGTTGGTTTTAAGAAAATTCGGCGCGCCGGGCTTTTGCCCTGCTTTCTGATAAAACTGCGCCGCCTTTAAATATTCCCCCAGTTGATAATAATTGACCCCGATCCAGTAAGGCAGGCGCCAATCATCAGGAGCTAAATAACTGTAATCGGTTAAAAAACTGATTCCTTTCCTGAGGCTTTCATTATCGTCGGCGATGACCACGCCGGCAAAAAAGTAACTTTGAACCATACGCGGGTCTAACGTGACCGAGACTGCCGCGGTATTCTGGATATATTTAAGGCGCTCATTCTTATCCTTGAATTCATCGGTCAGGGAAAGAACCATCCGGATGTAAAAAAAATCGGCAATACCGCTTTTCAGGCTGTTATCCATCATCGCCAGATAAGGCGCGTAAGGCAAATACAAAATCCTCTCTGTCTCGAAATGGTACCGGCGATGCAGCGTCACCGACATCGCCATTACCAGAAACAGGCAAGCGGCAATGGCGATAATTTGAGGGAATAACGGGAAGCGTTTTTGAAATGGCATAAAAAACTTTTTGTCTTTATTTTAAAAAATCAATATTCTTTACTATTGAACACGACTAGGTTCACCAGCCACAGGAGTAGAATGTATACGCCGGAATACAACGTTACCGCGAAAAAATAATCCGGCGGCGGTAAAGTGCCCCATACGGCCAGAGGCCTTATATCCAGTTTATCCATATTCGGCAAAAACGCGTAAACTAGCCTGATCATAAATTTTTGCGGGGAACTACCGTAGGCGCTGACGATATTAAAAGCGGAAACAACAAGGACACTTGACGCGTAAATAAATAAACTGGAGAGCAGCGCCAAAAGCGAAGAAGAAAACACATAGCAAAACAACGAAGCAAACCCTACGATAATCGCGATTTTCAAAAAAAGCGGGTAAAGCGCCGGTAAGACTGCGGGATGAAACACGCCGAAAAGATATAAAAGAGAGGCATAAAGCAGCGCCGCCAACAGCAAGTAGGCCAAAGCTAAAGCGATAAAACCTAAAATTTTTCCGCTCATGTAAACAGGGCGGCTGAAATTAGAAAGATAGATCTGCGTCATCCGGCTGTTTTTATCGCGGTAAAAGCTGAGCGTAAACGCAAAGACGATCAAGGTAACCGCCGATAGCTCTATGCCGATCAGCCCGGCGTTGCGCAAAACTTTATCGGAATGGCCGACGGAAAGCTTGCTTAAAAAAATGCAGAAAAGGAGATAAAAAATAAAAAAGAAAACTATGCCCCAGAAAAATTTATCGCGGATGGCTTCTTTAAAATTAAGGATCGCGACGGAAATCAGTTTGCGCATATTTCCCTCAAGAATGCTTCTTCCAAATCGGAAGCATTATGTTTAGCCTTTAAATCCCGGCATGTCCCGCTAAAAACAATCTTGCCCGCGTTAAGCACCCCGATGCGGTCGCACACGCGCTCGATATGGTAAAGGATATGGGAAGAAAAAAATATGGTCTTGCCGGCGGCGCGTAAATTATTTAAGATATCCATAAAATTTTCCTGCGCCGGCGGGTCAAGGCCCAGCGTCGGCTCGTCCAGCACGACCACCTGCGGGTCTTTAATCAGCGCGCAGCACAGCCCGAATTTCTGGATCATCCCGCGCGAGAAATAACGCAGGTATTTATTCTCCTGCCCCGACAACCCGGCCAACCCCAGCAGGTATTCGGCATTTTTTTCTTTTTGCCTTACGCCCAAACTTAAAATATTTAAGAATTCCCGCGCCGTAAGATTTTGCGGCGGGATAAAATTTTCGGGAAGGAAACCGAAATGTTCCTGCACGTCTCTGCCGGTCAAATTTTTTGCGTTAAACAATATCCTGCCGCGGGAACACCGCGCCAGGCCCAGAAGAATACGCATAAGGGTAGTCTTACCGGCGCCGTTAACACCCACCAGGCCGAAGATCTCCCCTTTATTTATTTCTAAATCAATGCCTTTTAATATTTCGGCGGAGCCAAAGCGTTTAGCGATATTTTGCAATAAAATTAAACTTTCTTGATTTGCCATAACCCCCGATTCACCCCCTAACCTTTCCCTAAGAGACAAAACAAGTCAGACTTGTTTTGTTTCATTATGCGGTAGAAAGAAGCCCTGCTCATAAAAAGAGTGTCTCCTATCTCCTCTACCGAATAACCGTTAGCCAATAGCTGCTCTATCAAATATTTTCTGGCCTTCTTGTCTTGTGAACTGACGACTCTTTTTTTCGTTTTGATGTCGTCGATTAATCTATCTAAATTTTCGCTATCTTTACCGGTAATTTTTTTAACGTGCCTGACAGTTTCTCTTATTATTCTTTTTATAGAGAAGAAATCTAAAACTTTACTGCTTTTAATTTTTGTTCCTTCTTCCAGTAATTTCCGATATTCCTTTCGCGCTTCATCTATACTGTTATTTAATGCTAATAGAATTTCAGAAAATTTCACAAAAGTATTTTTTTCATGTTTGGTAAGATATAAATCAATAGAACTCCACCGATAATCCTCAAAATACTTGCACAAGCCGGCGCGATAAGGATTAAGATGAATATAAATAGAAGCCGCTAATAAATAATTATCGTCATTACACAAACTTGCGCGATATCTGCCGCTAAAAACATGCCCTTTTCGTTTATATTTTACATTGAAATAATCGGCATACCTTTCAAAAACATTTTTCATGGCTTCAGAAAGATTCTCTTGATTTATTCTTAAAAGAATATGTAAATGGTTAGATAATAAAGCGAAACAAAAAATATCTAAAGAAAATTTTTGCGAGGCATTTTTGAGTAAATACAAAAAACGTAGATAATCACCCTCTTCAATAAAAAGCAATTCTTTTCCCGGAGCGCGCTGAGTAACATGATAAATGGCTCCTTCATAAATAATCCGCTTATTCACGGTTAGATATCCCTTTATCTTTTTTTCTCTAATCTTTTCCGCAATATCCATGCAGACATTATACCATTTTATCTTTCCCTGACAACCCATATAAGACACTTTAAGCCAGACTTGTTATGTATTGTATGATACAAAATAGGTCTGACTTGTTTTGTCTTATTTAGGAAGATTTGATAACCCTCTGCTTAATCTTTTTTTAAACTCTTCCTTTATTAAGTCAAACCCGAAAATACTTCCGCCGATACCCACCAACAAGGTCATAATTATTCGATCGGCGATAGCTATATATATCGCGGCGCCGGACGGCACGCCATAGCGGGCCAGAAGAAAAACCATCCCCGCTTCTTTAAACCCCAGCCCCGCCGGAGCGGGGGAAAGATAACCGATGGTAAAAGTTACGGCGACGATTTTCACCACGCTGCTAAAACCGGGGGTAAAATTGAATAAACGGAAAATAAAGAAATAATAGAGCGCGAGCAAAACCATGTTTACCGCGACAAAAGGAATAATCAAGAAAAATCGTTTACAGGTCGCGGCGAAAGATTCCAGGATATCCCCAAACACTTTGCCCAGCTTATCCTTCTTTGCCCAGGCGACGGCGCAAAAGATAGCCAGCAGCGAGATAAAAATAAGGGGCCAGCGAAGCGCGATTTTAGCGCCGAAATATACGCCCAGCAAAAGCCAGGGTAAAAGCGAAGTTGCTTCCAGAACCAAAAAAACCGCCATGGCCCGGCGAAATTCTAAATTTTTATTTTTGGCGATCGCGCTTGCCGCAAGATACCCCGTCGCGGTAAAAAAAATCTTGTTCAAAGCGCTGGCAACGGCGGTCAACCTCAAGGCTTCGCTAAAAGCCACTTTTCGCCCGGCTAAAATATAGAAATTCAACGCGGTCAAAAACGTTATGGCGCCAAAAATCAGAATGATAAAAACTATCTCCATGCGATTAACTTCTCCACTATATCCCGTGACGGCGTTGCCGGCGCCGAAGGGCTTTTCCTTCTTTTCCAACCGCGGCAAAGTCTCAACCCCCTTCGCTAACGCTTCAGGAGTTCACCGCCTCCCTAGATAATTACATCAAGGAAGCGGGATCCCGCCGAGTGAAACGCAGGCGGGAAATTCGACTATCCCCTGCGGGGATAGTTCACCTACATCCCGCCGCGTTGCGGCGGGATAAGTTTCACTACCGCCTCGCCCGGCGCGCTTCGCGCTTGGACTCGGCGAAGTCTCATTAAATATACTGCTAAAATCTCTATATTTCCGGCTTTAATGGAGTAATATTCTTTTCCATAATGATAACCGCCTTTCTGCCCGCGAAAATTACCCAAAAAGTAATCGGTACCCTCCGGTTTTTCCGTAAACACCAGGCGGCTTCTCTCTTTAACCGGCAAGATACCGGCATTATTTTGCCCGGCATCATCGGCACAAATTTTAATCAAGCGGGAAGAATCGCGGCTTAAGATATATTCCAGGCCTTTTCGATAAGATAAACCCCAGTAGTCCCGCTCAAAACTTTTTTCCACAGTTTCGCTCTTACCGGCTAAAAAATTAAAATAGACATTTTGATAAGGGTGCATTTTAATCATACTGGCAACGACCGTCGCAATAAAAATAACCAGAAAGCCGGCGGCGATTGATTGCCCCAAGGCAGGCGATCTCATTCTAACGAATTTTAAAAGAAAAGACAATCCGGCGACGCTAAAAATCAGCAGCGCCGGATAAATAAAAAACATCTGTCGCCAACCGTTGTATAGGGTCGATTTAAGGATAACCACTGCCGACAAGGGGGCAAAAAACCATAGCGCGAAAATAATATCGTCGCGTTGTTTTTTATAGAACCCTTCGCATTTTTTAACCAAGCCGGTTAAAAAACCTCCCAGCCCGACAGCAAAAAGTAAAAGGTAAATAAAAGGCGTAGAAAGCGCGATCCATACCGGGACATAATGCCAGGGTAAGTTTTTCGCCTTGACAAAATCACCCAGATACAATATTTTACCGGGCCAGGGATAATGGCCCATCGCGTAAACGGCAAAGCTAAAATTAAAAACAGGGCTTTGCCAGAGCGTAGGCCAGAAAAGAATAGTAAAAGCTACAGTAAGTAAAGGATACCATAAAAACCCTATGAATATTCTTTCGTTTTTATTTTTCTTGTCGCCGGCAAAAAGCATATCGCCAGCAAAGAAAATAAGAGTAAAAACGGGAAGGATTATCCCCGTAACTCGTAAACTTATTAAAATAGCGCAGGACAAGGCGTGAAAAAGCGCGCGGGTAACAGTCTTTTTGTTCAGATAGCCGATTAACGTATAAATACTGATAATAAACACCGCCAGAAAAGGGATATCTTTGGAGTTATAAAACGAATCGGCAAAAATCCGGGGGCTGAGAATCAAAAATAAACTCCCCGCTAATCCTCTCTTCCAATCGCCAAAGCGGTATTTACATAATTTATAAAAGAAAAATACACCCAGGTAAAATATTAAAAAATTTGCCAGGTGCCGGGCGAAATAAATCTCCCGCGAATCCCTTAGACCCAAAACCTTCTCCATGGAAAATAAGGCAAACTCGAAAACCGGGCCGTAAAAGCGCATGTATTCATTGAGCAGTTCTTTTTTCCCGTGGACAACATAATTGTAAACCGTACAACCGTAATCGCGCTGGCGTTTTTCGTCCCAGGATACGCCGTAATCTTTAAAAATGCCCGAACCGGCAAAAAGATACAAAATAAAAAATAAGCCGGTAATGAGCTTGCGGTTTTTTTCCATAATATCGGAAATATTATAACCTTTTATTGTCTTCATATTTCTCTAAAACCCTTGCGGCAATACAATTTCATAAATCCTCTTTGCGGAGAAGTATAGATCAATCGGTAGCCTTTAGCCAGTTGTTGATTGATAAATTGGGTAACCGGGTGTTCGCGGTATTTTTCGTCCATCTTCCAGACAAGCACATAGTCGACATATTTTCCCGTTCTCAGGGGGTAGTTGAGAAATTCTACCTCCGGGGGCTCGCTTTCGATTTTACCTATATATTTACGGGGGTTAAGATAATGACGGAAAAGCGTAGGGAAATAAACGAACCAGGCATGAGAGTTGTTAAGACTGACAATTTTTCTCTCGGCGGCGATATATCCGGCAGCATGAAGAAAAGGTTTTATTCTCAGAGAAAGCTCCCTCCCATCCGGCGTGCGGCTACCGGATGAAAAATTCAGCGCCAGTAAAGTAGTATTTGGTTTAATAAGCGCGGACCCGGAAAGATATTCATTCAGGTATTTATTGAGTTCGGCATATTTGAAAGTGTGCATCACCAAAAAAGTTACGGCAATTGCCGTTGCCGCGGTTCTGATTATCCCTTTCATTGCCGAAGAATATGATTGCGCAGCAAACCAAAGAAGTAAAGCAAGAAAAATATACAGGCTTATCCGCACGCTGGTATCGGCGCCGTTTAAGGTATTCGGAATAATAAAATAAAGCAAGACATAAGAAGCAACAACCGGCAGAAACCCTCCCACAAGGACATTCCGCTGATAATGGTGTGGTTTAAAGATCAAAACATAGGCGATAATCAATAAAAACAACCACCCCATTGCTATCGCACACCACGCTTCCTGCCGCTGGTAGGAGACTAACGGCTCAACCGTAAACAGATACCCCCATAGCGTCGGTAAAGATAATCTCGGTAAGGCCCCCCCGGGTCTTCCCGTCAAAAACCACATGCCGCTTAAAAAACATATTCCGCTCAAAAAAAATGTGGGCGCCAGCGCGCCGAAGAGCGGAAAAACCGTTTTCTTGACCATCTTCCAGGGATTATCAGCCGGCCGGCCGCGATTACCGCCCAGAAAGATCTGTCCTGCGGCAAAAGCAATAAGGCCGGCGCCGGCCAGCAAAAAAGAAAGAGGGTGGCAGAGATAAAGCAAAATAAAAAGAATCGTCAGGGTAAGCGTGTTTCGCGCGGTCAGACTTTCATAATGTTTCAACCAGTAAGTAAACGTGAAAAAAAATATTACCAAACCGTACAGAAAATTATAAAATCCCATATGCAGGAAATAATTATAAACAAAGGGGAAAATCATAACGCCGATAAATTTTGAATCAGGCCGTATCGCGCGCAGCGCCCCGCGGAAGGCAACCGGCAGGAAAATAACGTAACCGCTCAGGAAAATCTTTTCGGCAATAGTAACGGGGACAATAGACATCAACCCGCCGAGAATAAGATACCCCAGCCAATTCAGGCCAAAATTGTTATTCAGGGTATAATATTCGCGAAAAATAATCCGATCGGGAGCATGATATTCGCGAACCACATTCGCATTATCAAGATGGGAAGGTCCGTCCTGGGAAGGAAAATACTTAAATGTCCATAAAGGTATTAGAAGAAGGGCAATAAGCGCGACAAACAATAAATTTTCCTTATCGTTCAACCAATTCCGGCTCCGGCGAATATTTTCAAATTGAGTAAATTTTAAATTATAAAGCATGGCTGAATTTTTCAATCGTTTCATTGAGAAGCAAGTTTATTATCCGCTGCCTTTAGAAAAACTTCATAAACTATGCCGCATTTGTCGCCGGTCACGAATAGGGGGTTAAAAATATATTTATTTTTAACGACAAACTTTCGCGGCCGCCGCAAGAAATCAAACTTTTCGCCGGCTCCCGCCTCACCCCATTTCTGATATACGGCCAAACCCGGCGGGATTTCTTTTAACAACTCCGGATATGTCCCGGCCTCGCGAAACATGATGATTTTTTGAGAAAATTCTTCGCCCAGCCGCAAAGAAAAATACCACGCGTTATTCCCCGCCAATACCCTACCGGTTACTTTATGGTTAGCCAGATAGCCTTGCAGAAAATCACCCAACTCTCGCGAGGTTTTATCTATTTTATCATCATAAATTCTTTTGGTAACAGCAAAACCCAGATTATCCCGGGAAAAAGAAACCAACGCCAGCAATACCAGAAAAAATATGGTCAAAATTTTACGTTCCTTAAAAATCAACCAGGGAAGCAATACCGCGCAAAAATATATTACGGCATAGGAAAAAGCAAAAAAACGGGGATAAACGACGATTGAACCTTTTAACGATAGCGCCCAGTAAAACAAAAAAGGCAAAATCACCATAACCATCATTAAATTACCATGCTTTTCTCCTTGCTTTTTATAGCTTCTCAATAAATCCATCAAAACAAAGATTATCCCACAACTTAAGATTACCCGATTATAGAGTAAAAATGTATTCCTGGCGACGGCCGGCCAAAAATTAAAAAAGGTCGTCACGGGAAAACCGCTGACCGCGGCATGCCTTGCCGTCGCGTGATAAGAATAAAACCAATCTCCGGAAAGCCGCCAATCAAACAACGCCCATAAAAAAGGCGCGAGCAAGGATATAAAATATAACGGCTTCAGGTGTTTCTTCTGCGATTTCATCCAGATTAGAAAAAATGCGCTGTACAACCAACTTTCCGGCCGGAGTAAACCGGCAAAAAGCATAATCAGCGAAGACAAAAAATACTTCTGCCTCATAAAAAATAAAAGAGCGAAAAACACGAGAGGCGGATAAATAACCGTCCACTCTCCGGAAAAAACGGCGGCGATTATCTCCGCGTTACAAAAAAAACAAAAAAATACAGCAAATAACCCGAAGATACGCTTGCCGGTTATCTCTTTTGACAACTCAACTAACACCGTGCACCATAAAGCGCAGAACAAAGGCAGAAAAAGATATAAAAACTTTTGCGGCAAGATTGCGCTTAAAAACGCCATCAAAGGCTTAGGGGTTTCAATCAAAAAGTTATAGTGCGCCCCCCAAACATTAAGCCACATCATGATAAACGGTTCCCACGACGGCTTAAAGCGCAAATAAAAAATATGGGGCAAGAAAAAGAAGAAAAGAAATGACCCTGCGAAGATTATGCCCGTTGGGAAAAATTTATTTTTTGTCATCGGTTTATTAATCCGGCTATCCCCTCCGGGATAATTCAACTAGGCCCGGAGTACCGGGCAAGTTTCATTATCGACGAAGTCTCATTAAAAATATCCAAATATTTTTGCGCGACGCCCGGCCAATTAAAAACATCAATTACGCCGGCCCGGGCGCGCGTAGCCAAGTTGGCTCTTCTATCATCATCTCTCATTAAATTCAAAATCTCCCCGCTAAATTTAGCGGCGTTAAGCGGCTCAATTAAAACCCCCCAGTCTCCATCCCCAAGCGCGTCCCTGATGCCTTCCATGTCAGAAGCTACCACCGCCAGGCCACAGCTCGCTGCTTCCAGAATCACAATGCCAAACCCTTCAAAATCGCCCGCGACGGGAATATTAGGCATCACAAAGATATCAGCCGCGTTGTATAAAATTTTCAGCTCCTCGTCGCTTACTTCTCCAACCATAACCACCCAATTCTCTAAAGCATTATTTTTAATAATCGCCCGGATATCTTCGGCCATTTTGCCGCATCCGGCGACCAAATAAACGAAATCGGCGCAATCCGCTTTAATCTTAGGCACGATTTCTTTAATAAACCAATGGATCCCTTTACGCTCGATAAGCCTCCCCACGGAGAGCAGCACTTTTTTGTTACCGATATTTATTTTTAATTTGCGTTCAAGCGCGGCTTTTAAATTTCCCCTACCCCCGGCCAGATAAAACTCATCTTTTATACCGTTAGGCACGATACAAATCTTTTCCTCCGGGATATTCCTTTTTAAACACTCGCCGGCAGTCGCGCGGCTTACGCAAACTACCCTGTCCGCTAAGGCTATTTTTTTGGGGATAATCGCCTGATAAGATTTATTTTTGTAGGTTATATCCAAACCGTGAACGGTAACTATAATCGGTTTTTTAAAAATTCTTAAAAACGGTATCAAGAGAGAAAGAAAACCGTCGCATAAATAGATTACGTCGATTTTTTTACACAAAAGATACCATGCGCTTTTCATAAAAAAAACCGGCAAAACGAACACAAGCCATTTCTTTGAACCACTCCATTTTATAAGCGTAACGCTTGCCTTAGCCGAAAAATCGGTATAAAGATTATGGGCTACTTTTTCCATCCCCCCCCTTAAGGGAGGAAAACTGCGGCTGATAAAAAGCACTTTCATATAAATTCACCTCGCAGTTTACCGCGAGGTGAATTTATCCGCTAATTTGCCTGCGGCAAATTGACAAAGATTAAACCCTCCTTACGGTAAAACCATGGATGCCAAAGCTAAGTTCCTTATAAACGGGCAAGTCAGCCGCTGAAAGCGGCCATCCCGGCTCTACCTTAGACTTCCCCGGCGTATAGGCAGTTATCCAGGTTATTTACCTTTCTATACGCCGGGAAACTAAAAAATTATATTGGAATTTGCCGTTTCGCACTACGGAAAAATCCTTTTCCGGAATATATTTATTCCGGTCAAAAAAATCTTTGATCGGTTTAAATATCGGCTCATGTATCCAGTGGCCAATATGCGTATCGATGACGATATATTTTGGCGGGTGCTCGGCCAAGGCATGAGCCACTTCGTCTACCGCGCCGGGGCGATAATAAACAGTGTAGTGGGACAACCAAAGATAACGGCTTGTCGGCTTAGCCCGGGTATAAAAGAATATCTCCGGCTCTTTCGACCAATTATAAATATAATCGCCGGGGGTAGTGTGCCGGCGTAAATATAATCCCACCTGACGCGCCTCATTAAAAGGCGAATCCCCAAAAACATTAATCGCAATCTCCTCAGGTTTATAGGTAAAATAATACCGATAATGGACGGCTATCGCGTAGATAACGCATACGGCCGTTAAAATATACATCACGGCATTATAAAAACTATTACGCCGCGCGGCCCACGGCCGGGTTAAAGCCGCGGCGCAAGCTATGCTAAAAGGGGGCATTAAAACAATATAGTAGTGGACGATAAATTGGCCGCTTAAACAAACGCCTATAAACGCAAAAATAATCCAAACTAACAAAAAAATACGGTTTAGAACCGCCTGTTTTTCTCCGGCGGCCGGGCGTTTCGTAAAAATATCCTTAAATGTCTCTGCCATAAATATCGCGCTTGTTATCCATAATAGCGCCGTAGCGCGAAAAATAGCAAAATTAGCATTAAAGAAATGAAGCCAATAGCTGCTAAGGCTGCGATAGCCTACGCTTATATACTTAAAATTATAAATAAGCGCGCAGAAGATAAAATCATTGTAGGCGCCTTTTATAAAAAAATATAAAGCGCTTATGCCGAAGATGAGGATAAGACCGCCAGAGTAAAATAATAAACCGCGTAAAAAATATTTTATTTCTACTTTCCCCCCCGGCCTGAATGATGCCAGAAATAGCAAAATGACGGCGGCAAACATCTCCATGGCGGCAATCTGCTTAAAAAGAAAACCAACACCGTAAAATAATCCGGCGAGAAAATAAAAATTGCGGTTTTCTTGTATTGATTTAATTACAAAAAAAGCTCCCATCACTGTAAAGGTTATCATAAAATTTTCGGTGAGAGGAAAAGTGCCAGAGATTACAGGGCTCGAGGAAAACAAACCGTAAAAAAATGCCGCGATTAAAGCAGTTTTTTTATTAAATAAGCGCTTCGCCAGAAGGTAGACCAAAAATACATTCGCCGTGTTCCAGCAAGCGGTGAACACGTTAACACCAAACAGGTCTAAATCAATGACCTTGAATAAGGCGGCAAACAAAAAATATATTCCCGGAGGTTTAATTTCGAAAAGATCGCGGTAAAGCAGAAGGCCATGCCGGGCAATCAGCCGGCCGATTGCCGTAAAAACTCCGCTGTCGCCGTCTAAGGGGACATTTAAAAAAGGAAGCCTGGCGAGAAACGACAGCATAAGGATCAGGCCAAGTATGATCGCCCCTTGCGTTTTGCGGGAAACCGGTTTAGTTAAATTTTCTAATATAGCCATAACAATCAATTAACCCAAAAAATGCCGCTATTTCTTTAATTTTTTTAAAAATTCCAGCTGCCTACCTGCCGCGGGCAGGCGCACCGGATAAATTCGGCGGATTTCCGCGGTTCAAATAAAAAGTAACTAAAAACTTTTGCGGTTTATTTCATACACGATCGCCAAGCGGTTCCGGCTGATAAAAACCGGCGTAAAAATATACCGGTTATTTAAAACAACGCGCCGGCCGCCGCCGAGGAATAAAAATTTGCCGTGGACCGGCATTTCGCTCCAATATTGATATATGGCAAGGCCAACTTGCGTTTTATCAAATTCCGCCGCGCTGCCGATTTCACGAAAAAAAATAATCCGGCGGGAAAAATCTTCGCCGAAACGCAGCGATAAATAATCCGCGCCGGCTTCGCATAAAATTTTACCGCGCGAAGGGCGGCGTTTAAAATACCCCTCAAGAAAATCACCGGCCTCGCGCATGGCATCAGCCGACGATTGCGCGTTGCCGTATTTACGAGCAGCGTTGATTAAAAGCTTCTCGGGCCGGGCGGCGATAAATAATAAGGCAAGCAATAAATATCCTAAAATATACCGCCGCGATAAAAAAGCCGGCATCAAACCGGCGAACAAATAAATCGCACTGTAGGGAAAAACCAAAAATCTGGGAAATATCACAATATTCTGTCCGATAGTTACCAACCAATACCCGATTAAGGTAGCGGCGGATAAAATAAAAATAATATCGTAATCAGAAAGATGCTTGCGTCGGATACTCTGAAAAACATAGGTGCCCAAACCGATTGAACCGCATAATAAAATCGGCGGGTTATATAAATACGGCGTAATCATTATAAGCATCGGCCAAAACGACGTGAAGGTGGTAATCGGAAAACCGGTTAAAGCACCATATTGTTTCGTGATCAACGCTGAAGCGAAAAGGTTACCGGTGATGCGCCAGTCAAACAACATCCAGATAAAAGGGGCAAAAGCCGCGAGCCAATATACCGGCCGTAAAGGTATGCGGCGCAGCCGGAACCAGACGAGCATTAAAATGCCGAAAAGCCAGCTTTCCGGCCTCAACAAACCGGATAAAAACATTATGGCCGCCGCCGGCCGGTAACGCCGGAGTATCAACAAGGTTACCGACCACCATATCAAAGGTATATAGAATATACCCCAGGAAACCGGCAGAAGGAAATTAATCAAAACTTCTTTGCTGGTAAAAAAGTACAGGAAAGAAGCAACCACACCGTGCCATATACTTCCCGTAATGCCTAAAGAAATCTCCGCCCAGCATACTACAAGCAACGCTCCAAACAAACAGGCGAATAAATACAAATATGACGGCCCGATAACTCCGGCGAAAAAAGCCATCAGCGGTTTAGGCGTTTCCAGAAAAAAATTATAATGTGCTCCCCACAGATTAAGCCACATCATCCGATAAGCTCCCAACGAATGCCGATAGCTTAAGTACAAAAACAACGGTAACGCCGCCAGTAAAATGTAAGCAATGATAAAAATATATAATTTATAGATTATGCCGGAAAAATTCTTTGTATTTAAATTTTCTTTTTTAAATTTCATTTTTATCCGCGCTAACTCTATAAGCATGCGCAGCGAATCGCGCAAAGCGGCGACCTTGGAAGGAGAGGAGTGTCGCCAAGCCACGCCGACCTCAATAATCTTATACCCCTTTTGCCGGGCGAACAGAAGAATCTCCACATCGAAACCAAAACGATCGATCAACGCTTTAGAAAAAATCTCCCTGGCCACGCTCCCCCGGAACCCTTTAAAACCGCATTGCGTATCCCAAATTCCCGGAAGAACAAACGCTTGCACTAAAAGGTTAAAGCACCTTCCCATGGCCTCTCGCCACCATGGCTGCCGGATGACTAAATTCGCGCCTTTGACCGCCCGCGAGCCGATAACGATATCGTTGCCTTCCTGGAGTAAACCGACTAATTTATCTATCTCTTCCACCGGGCAGCAGAGATCGGCATCGGTAAAGATAACGAACTCGCCGGCGCTCATTAATACCCCCTGCCGGACTGAATAGCCTTTGCCGCGATTGGCATGGTTTTCAATCAGACGCAAAACTAGATGATAATCTTTATCGAAATTATTAACCAGACTGACGGTATTATCCCTTGACCCGTCATCCACGACGATGACCTCATAGGTAAACGGCCGGCGCCCCAGATAATCAAAAAGAGCCTTGAGGGAATCGGCAATACGACATTCCTCATCAAAAGCAGGGATTATTATCGAAAGAAAAACCGGCTGTGCCATAAATTCACCATAACATCATTTTATCTTTTCCAACAACAATGTATTTCCTACACGATACGTTAGCTTGAAACTACGGTTATACTTTTTTAAAAACGGCAGAAGATAGCTGCGGGTTTCCTGAGAAAATTCGTCGATGATCACATAATCAACATGGTTGTCGACGAAGAATTGCTTCATTTCTTCATCGTTGAGAGTAAAAGGATAGTCCAAAGCCTGCCGTCCGGTATAAAAATAAGTAAGGGTAGGCTTGCGGCCGGCAATAATACTGTTTGCGGGAATATTGTTTTTGATCCATAGGTGCAGCGCGATAAAATTCTTAAGCTCCTTAGATAAATCCTGGTAAGCGTATTGCTTAATGGGGAAAGCCGGGGTATTGGAAAAAAAAATAATAAAAATTGCCGGCACGTAAAAAATATACCGGGCGATCATCTGGCTTTTTAAAAATGACGTCAAAGATTTAAGCGCAATAAAAATATAGTAAACAAAAAACGGTAAAATAGGCACTAAAAATCTTACGCCTTCCTTAAACGGCCATAAAACGGTAAGGAGAAAATAAAAAATAAAATAGGAAGGAAGCAAGCGGCTGCGGTTCCCGAAAAAATCGCAGCATACACCATAAATAATCACAATAAACACCGCCGGCGGATAGAAACTGCGCGCCCAAAAACCTTTTAAAAAAACCGGCAGGAAAATGCTTCCGGTGAGATAGGCGTAATAGTTAATCCCTTCAATAAAACGGAGAAGAAGAAAACCCGGGTTGGTTAAGATATTTCCCAAAAACGGCCGGTAGGGATCGATTAAAAGCAATTGTTGATAGTGGAGGCTCGAAGATGCGCCTCCGGCTTTAATAACAGTTTGCCAAAGAATAAAAAAAGCGATAAAAGAAGAAGCGACAAAAACTGCCTTTCGCTTATCCCAGGAGAAGAACAAAAAAATAACCGTGGCCGGAAATAAAACTATCCCGATATAACGCGTGAGATAGGCGGCAATTAAACCCAGGATAAGTAAAATCGCTTCTTTGCCGAAGCATACCGGCGCGTAAAAATATTTATGAGCGGCGTAAAGGGCAAAAGACGAAAAAAATAAATACGGTATTTCCGATAAAATCACCCCGGAAGAATAAAAAATAAAGATGTTGTTCAACGCTAAATAGGCCGTGGAAAAAAATGCGATATCCCTTCCTGCCTGCGTTTTAAAAAAATAGTAAAGAAAAATCAAGCTTAAATAACCGAAAACAGCAATCAATAAATACATTAAATAGAAGTTTCTTCCAAAAAAATAAATAATCGGGGAAATAATCAAAGGAAAAACAGGCGGATAATAGAAAAATGACGGCGAACCGGGCTGATTGATCGCGTGATACCCCGTACCTCTCGCAAGGCTTTCCGCCAGGATTATGTATTGGCTGCTGTCGCCGCCGAAGTTAACAAAATCCCCGGAGATATTGATAAAAATAAAAACCCAGAAGATCAACGATAAAAACACCAGGGGCAATTTATATTTTTTTTGCTCCATATCCTCTTTAAGTGAATCGACATCAGCTTCCCGTCTCGCTCGCCTCTCGGCCCGTCTCGCCAAAGACTTGCCGAGGTGGACAAAGCCGAGGGCCGAAAGCTCGCCGAGGCGGACGCCGAGAGGCGAGCGAGATGAGTCGAACCGGGCGAGCCCGCTTCGACTCGCGAAGCGAGGCGAGCAGGGGTATTTTTCCGGTTAAGATTCTTCGTCTATCTTTTCCATCTTTAAGGAAGCGACTTGTTCGGAAATAAGCCCAAGCATAAAGATGATAATGGAAGCGGTAAAAAGCAGAGCGCTCATGTTGGTAAAACGGTGGAAAAGAAAAAAAGTATAACTATAATAGCCGAGGCCGGTAAAAAAGAAAAGCAGAGAAACCGGTAAAAATACTTTCAGCGGCGCGAAAAAAACGCTGATTTTCATAATAATCGAAAGGAAACGCGAACCGTCTTTAATCAGATTTATCTTGCTTTCCCCCCTGCTCCGAGCAAGAACATTCACGGGAACAAATTTAACCGGATAAGAAGCCTTAATAAATGCCAGCGTTAACGTTGAGGGGTAAGAAAAAGTATTAGGCAGCAAATAAAGAAATTTCAGCGCCTGCGCTTTTTTAAATACCCGGAATCCCGAAGTTAAATCGTCGATCTTGACATCCGTAACATAGGAAGCTAAACAGTTATAAAGCGCGTTGGCAGATTTACGCCACCAAACCTGTTGGGAATTGGTTCTCGCGCCGATAACCATATCGAAATCGTCCAATTCTTTTAAAAGCAGGGGTATATCTTGCGGCCGGTGCTGGCCGTCAGAATCCATCAACACGATAATGTCGCCGCCGGCCCTGCGGATACCGCGCTTGACCGCGGCGCCGTTACCCATATTATAGGGATTTTTTATCACCGTCGCGCCAAAGTCCCTGGCAACGAGCGCCGTTTGGTCGCTCGACGCATCGTCCACTACGATGATTTCTGCCGCATCGCCCATGGTCTTACGAATTCCGGGCAATATATTCTTTAAATTTTCCGCCTCGTTATAAGCCGGTAAAACAACGCTTATCTTCACCCCGTTAGGCCTCCTTCTTGCCATGCAAGATTACCCCCCGTTAGACTTTGAAAAATCAAGGAAATTGCGCATATTTTTTTGCGCAAAGGTCTAACGGGGTTCATATTTTTTATGATAAACTATTTTTTTCCTTTAGCAAGTTTTATTTATTTTGAAAACAATACCTATCTCATTCTCGTAAAGAATTTTGAAATTAACGTGATCGTTTTTAATTTGTCCGCATAACGCCCTATCCTTCCTGACGAACCCGTAGCCAACGTTAAACACTTTTCTTAAAACCTCGGCGGGAACGCGCACCTTCCCGTTCCCTAAATCGCGATAAAGCGCATAAATTTTGGGGTAAGGATAATACATGTAAATGGGGTCTAAAACAACGAAATAATTATTCTTGGGATTTAAGCATATAAAAAATGGGGAATCGCTTACCGCCGTATGGTAAATTGTCTCGCCGGCGGGGATATTTTTCTCCATCCAGCGGCTGATATCTTCATAATAAATATGGTCTGCTATTTTGTGTCGCATAGAAATTTTTAAATCTTCAAAACCCGCGGAGCTTGCTATAAAAATCAGCGCAAAATACGCGACAAGGAGAATATTTATTCTTTTTGAAAAATTTTGCCGGTTCTTTTCTATACCCCAGTCTTTTATGAACGAGGCAAAAAAAATAAAAAATAAAATGTTTACCTGATACCAGTAGCGGTTTGACCAAAAACCCAATACCAGATAGATCGTCGTGCATCCCCACCATACCAGAGTCGAAAAACTTACGTTTATCTTTAGGCAGAACAAGAGCCAAAAAACAAGATTGATGGTGAAGAATACGGCGAAATTGTCGATAAAAATAGCACGTGCCGGGGAAGAAAAAAGCTCCCTGGCTAAATCTGCACCGGTATTATTTAACGTATGCAAAGGCACTAAAAAACCGTTGAGATAAAACGATAGTAAATTGTTGGGGCAATTGGGATGGATAAAACATCCTAAAACCGAGCCCAGGATAACCGCATAGAGGTTATGAGAAAAAAATTCTTTTTTGCAAAAATATCTTATTATTTCGCAAATAAAAGCAAAAATTATTACGGTAAAAAAAGAAATATGGGCAAGCGGATACAATAAAGCCAGGACAAAAACTGTAATCCACTTTTTATTGATAAGAAAATAGATACTAAAAATCATAAAAATATTAGCCAGAGTGATGCTGCGGAGATATAGAAAGTAAATGGAAAATAAATAAGAAGATAACGGCAGGATTAAAATGCAGGCGGCTAAAAAAGGCTGGACATATTTTCGCAAAATAAAAACATAGCTAAATACAAAAAAGATATTAAAGAAAACCACCGCCAATTTTCCCGCGAAAATTATATTTTTCGAAAGATACAAAAAAGGTATACTTAAAACGTGGAATAAAAAGTCCTTATCGGAGAAGGCATATTTAAACGTGGAAATTTGAGCCCAGTGAAAATCGTAGCGCGGGCCGTAATCTTTTATAAACCGGGAGACGCTGATATGATAGTAGCTATCGGGACAGTATAAAGCCGGCGAGAGAAATTGAAGAAAAGCAAAATAAGCGACAACAAAACAAACAGCGATAAACAAAGCTAAATTATGCGATATGCCGTCTTTTATCTTCCCCATCGGCAACCTTCATATTTTTAAAGAAATTATTTTAAATAAAACTATCAGCGATGGCTGGAATCTTCCCTCCAGCCCAGGATACCCTTTTTTTTAAGGGTTTCCCGCAATTGTTCTACCGATTCGGCCAATTCTTTAAATTCATCGTAGCGGCGAACGTGAACCGGCGGTATATCCTGGCCCTGGCTGAGCATGTCAATCGACCGGCGCAACCGGAAAATCGGCCCGGCAATTCTATGGGAATACAGAAGGGATAATACCGCGGAAAAAACGATAACTGCGGCTAAAATAAGTATCATCGCCGATTTTGTATCGTTCCATTTTTTTACGGCGTCATAATAAGAAGTATCTAAGAGGCTGCGCAAAGAAAGCAAGTCACTCTTTAACACTTTGATTTTGGTCACCGCTTCGCGAGGATAAGCTTCACGTTCCAGCTGCTGAATAGTCAAATCGATAGAAGACGTTCCGGCAGAAAATTGCTCCTTCTCAATCAAAAAAATAAACTCCCCGCTTCTGACTAAAAAGTATATCCCAAAAATGCTTACCAATAAAGTAGGCAAGATGCTCATGGCAATATATTTAAGCTGGCTCGAGGGATGAATCAGGTATTTCCTTCTTAAAATTCTTCCTTTCATTATTCGCCTCCTCAATGAAACCCGGTCGCCCGCCACAATTATTTCTTTCAGCTAAACCCACCACGCTTAATGTCCCATGAGAATTAAGCGAAGCGCCTTTAGCCTCTTCCAGTATATTATACTCCATTCCCCGCCTTTGACAAAATCAAAAAACTGCGCCCGTTTCGATAAATAATTTTAATTAGAGGCCAAAATAAACCACCGCGATACAAACAATAACCCAAAAAATAACCGCGGCCTGCAGCGGCCTATCCGACAATAAAATATTCGTAGGATCGCCGTCGGTTTTAGCCTTATGTATTAGATAAAGATAACGAAAAATTCCATAATAAACAAAAGGAACGCTGTAAAGCAAATGCCGGCTACCGAATTCCTTTACCGTCCTGGCGTCTACGGTATACAACATATGACTCACCACAATTGAAGAAACGATTACTGTTATCAACTGGTCGATAAAATAAGAATTATATTTGCTTAAAACTGTTCGATGATAAGCAGAGTTTTCTTCCAGCATGATTAACTCCTGGCGCCTTTTGACAAAGCCTAAAAAAAGCGCGAGAAAAAAAGTCATAATTATAATCCAGTGAGATATTAAAACATGCGCGGCAAAACCGCCGGCCAGGATACGCAAAAGGAAAAAACAACCCACGCAAAATATATCAATGATTACTATATTCTTCAGAAAAAGAGAGTAGAAAAGGTTAACGCCAAGATAGGCGATGACTGTCCATCCCAAGCCGATATCCAGGACAAAAGAAAAAAAAGTAGAAACAATTCCCAATAGGGCTGAAACAATAGCGGCATCTCTTACGCTGATTTTTCCGGAAGCGAGCGGCCGGCTTGATTTAACCGGATGGAACTTATCTTTCTCAATATCAATAATATCGTTCAATAGATAGACGGCGCTACTGGTTAAAGAAAAAAGTAAAAGCGCTAAAAAAGCCCTGCCATTGTCCGGGTAAAAAAAAAGTTTCCTGCCGAAGATCAACGGTAAGATGATAAACAAATTTTTGATCCACTGCTTCGGCCGTATAGATAAAAATAAATATTTTACAATACTCATTATTCTCTCATTTTAAAATTTACCAACCCCATAAAACCGGCGATACTTTTTTTAATATCCTCCCACCCGCGAATGCTCGCGATTTGTTTTATTATTTTAGCCGGCCGCAAATAAAATTCTTTATACGCGCGCTCTACCCACTTTTCCGTTCCCGGGATAAAATCAGGCAGCGGTTTAACATTTTGCCCCAAAATGAATTTACGCCAATAATCTTGTTCAACCAGCCCCTTCCCAGCCGCCGATTCCATTAATTTTGTTCCCGGTAGAGGCACCGCTTTAGTGAACATAGCATAACGCGAATCCAACTCCTTGGCAAGGTTGATCGTCGCCCTAACCGTTCTTTCGTTTTCGCCGGGATATCCGATAATATAATAAGTAAAAGTCTCTATGCCGGCCTGATGCGTCCAGCGCAACGCATCTTTTGCCCCTTGCAAAGTAATATTTTTTTCAATCAGCCGCATCATTTCCGGATCGCCCTGCTCGATACCATACCTGAGCATACGGCATCCCGCTTTTTTCATCAACTTCAGCAAGGGGAAGGTTACTAAATTTACTCTTTGGGGAGACTGCCAGGCGATTTTTAACTTACGTTTTAAAATCTCATTGCATAAGTTTTCCACAAATTGCGGCATCATCAGGTCATCATAGAACATTATTTCTTTGACGCGATAATTTTTGATAAGAAATTCCATCTCATCGGCAACCTGCGCGTAATTTCGATAACGATGCTTGACGTCCGAAGGGGTCTTATAACAAAAACCACACCGGTAAGGGCAGCCGCGCGAAGCCATCATGGTAGAAACAGGGTGCAAACCGATGATGGAAGAATATTTATCCATCGGCAAAAGATGGTACGCCGGCATCGGCAAACTATCTAAATCTTCTATGATTCTCGGCCGGCCGGCAATAATCTTGCCGTCTTTTTTAAAAGCCAACCCTTTGATCGGCTCGAATGGCTGTTTATTTTCTATCGCGGCGCACAGCTCAACAATCGTTTCCTCGGCTTCTCCGATTACGCCAAAATCAACATAATCATAAGATAATGTTTCTTCGGCAAAAATCGCCATATGCACGCCGCCCATCACGGTTATCGCGCCTTCTTGTTTCGCCAGCCACGCGGCTTCTTTCGCGCCTGGAAAAGTAGGGGTCATTGCCGTAATCCCGACAACATCCGGGTGGAATTCTCTTATCCGGCGCCGCACCTGATCTCTTGACATTTTAAGCGCGATTGCATCAATGATATCAACGTCATGATTCGCTTTTTCGAGAGAAGAGGCAATATAGGCTATACCCAAAGGAGGTAAGACGCCCTGGTGTTTATTCAAACTTTGCGCCAACCGCGTGTTTATATTTGCCAGATCCTGGTATCTAACGAGTTGTACCCGCATAATTATCGATTGCCTTTTTAAAGTCCGGATGAACATTATAGCCGAGCTTCCTTGCCTGGTTATAATGCTTAACCGCAAGCCCGTAGTCTTTGTTATAATAATAAAGCACGGCTAAATTATTATGCGCCGCGGCCATGGCGGGGATGATTTCCACGGCTTTTCTATATAATTCAACTGCCTGGCTGTCTTTTCCTATCGAAAGATATAAATTACCCAGATTATAATACGCCGCGCCGATAACGTCTTTTTCTGAACGGGAATTTATTGCCTTCATGTACATAAAAACCGCCTGTTTAATTTTTCCCTGTTTGCAAAAAACATTACCGAGATTACCATATGCCCGGCCATAACCGGGATTGATTTCTATCGCTTTCAGATACTCCTCTATGGCTTTATTCACTCTTCCTTCAAGATAGTATTCTCCGGCAAGCGCCTCATGAATACGGTAGTTATCCGGTTCCTGCCTAAGCGTCGCCCCATAAAGGCTGATCGGATCTTTCCAGTAGTTATTTTGTTTAATAGTCAGGAATGAATAAGACACGATTAAAAATGCGCTCAAGCCCAAACACCATAGTTTATTATTTTTGTACAAACGGCTCAAGCCCCAGGCAAGGGCTAAAAAAAATCCCCAAGACGGCAGGTATAGATAGCGTTCCGCCATGTAAGAATCGAGCGGATAAATATTTAAAGCGGGCAGCAGCGTGACGAAAAACCATCCGGCTGAAAAAAATAAAAGCGGGTAAAGCTTCCTTTTTTTTATCGTATATATTATTAAAACGGCGACGATAATAGCAGCGGCAAGCACATTCGGGTCGAAAAAGCTAAAAAACTTAAGTCCATAATTCATATGCGTGCCGAAAGGAAATAACAACAGCGAAAGATACTTGACCAGGGCGACAAATATTCCCGGAATTCTCGGGACAACGGTAGCAAATCTATCCATATGGACAGGCACGGATTGAAAAATGGTTGATCTAAAAATTACGTAAAGAATAGCTGCGATCAATAAACCCGCCAGGGCATTTTTTTTAGTTTTTTTGCCGAAGGCGCAGCTATAAAGCAAAATCAACACGGGGACAACCAAGGCCGTCTCTTTGGAAAGAAGAGCGATAATATAACTTAGCGACATGAGGGAAAAGAAACCAATACTTGACAACCGTTTCGCCGGTTCACTTACGGAATATTTTAGATAGAAAATAAAACAAAGGAATGAAAACAATCCCATCAATAATTCCGAACGCGAAGAAATATAAGACACGGCTTCGGTCTGGATAGGGTGAATTACAAAAAATATTCCCACCAGCGTTGAAAGAATATTTTCGGCAAAAATAATATCAGCCAACCAATACGCGCAAAGCGCGACAAGAATATGCAGGATAATATTGCTTAAATGATACCCGCGGGGATCCAGCTTCCATAAATGATAGTCCAGTGTATAATTTAACATCGGGATGGGACGAAAGTAGCCTGCGGTGCAGCCTGCGCCGGAACCGATATCGGAAGCAAAAAGACTGGGAAAGCGGGAAAAACTTCTTATATACGCATTGTCCCTCACCAACATCTTATCGTCGAGGATAAATCTACCGTTGGAGGAATTAACGTAGCCGATGATACCCAATATTGATATAAAAAAAATAGCGGTGTATTTGCTGCGGTTCATTTTTCTATTCCTCAACCGGGAAAATGTGCCGCGCTTGCCTGACGGCCCGCTTCGACCGCAAAGCGAGGCAACCAAACAGGCATTCCCCGGACGGCGGCTTGTCTGTGGTAATTTTTTAAGTTAGCGCAAATTTTGTTTTTTAAGATTTTTATCGACTATTTCCAAAAATTCGCCGCTCACGGAATATCCCGATAGTTTTGCCTTTTGAGCATAAACGTTTGCCGACAGCCAATCCGGCTCTTTAAGGGAGGCGTAAAAAACCGCTAAATCGTTATAAACCCGGCCGGCGGAAGGGTCGAGCTTAATCGCTGTTTTAAATTCCTCTATAGCGCGCAAATCTCCCATTCGGGAATAAACAAAACCTAAAGCGTAATGGGCGTCAAAAAAGTAGGGAGCCAGGAAAATAGATTTGGTGTAGTAAGCGACGGCTTGCGCGATATTTCCTCTATTATCCTCCACTCTCCCCAAGCCATAATAACCCAGATAATCATCCGGTTCTAAGCGCAAAGCTTCTTGAAAAAGTTTTTGCGCCCGGTCCACATTCTTCTTGTGATCAAGCTCATACAACCCCAGCATGACATAAATTCCCGGAGACTGGGGGTAATTTCTTAACTCTTTCACCCACGCGCGCAAAGCCTCCGACTCCCTGCCCATTTCCATATAAATAATCCCCATATTTTCATATACCCTGGGCGGCGCCGGATAAATTTTAGTAAGTTCGTTCAATAAAGATATAGCTTTCGTGTAATCTTTCTTCCTGCGGTAGATACCCGCAAGATTGCCTTTATTATTAATAATACTGGGTAATTTATCGGATAAACGCAGGGCCGTTTCAAACTCACCCTTAGCCTCGTCGACAAACCCTCTTCGAATATATTCTACCCCCAATTGACTGTGGGCGTTACTGGACAGCGGTTCGCGCAAGGCCGTTAATTTCCAAAACCGAAACTCATCACTCCATTCATAATTTCTTAGCCAAACCAGCAGTGTGCAAATAATAATAATCCCGGCTGCGGGATATAAAAAATAACGTTTGTATTTTACATATAGTTTTTGCAAAACAGCCAGCAGGATGATGTAGATGCCCAGGGAAGGAAGATAGAAATGGTGCTCGCAGGCGGTATAATTGAGCCGGGCGTAAAATTTAGGAAGAAGGCAAATCAAATACCAGGCCAGGCCGAAAGAAAAAAGGGGATATTCCTTTCTTGCGGCAAAAATTAAAATAACCAAAACGACTATCCCCAAAAACGATAGAAAAGCAATAGGATCGAGGATATTGTTAAATTCCGGAAAATTATGCACCAGAATCAAAGGGTGAGGCCAGAAGAATAATTTAAGATAAAAAAAAGTAACAGCGGACTGGATAAGAATGTTGGAATAATAAGAACGCAGCGGCGTCGAGAGAGGCTCAGCAAAAAATGTCTTCTTATAAAAAAGATAAAGAACTGTGGTCAAAACCAGAAACGCGTAAAAATACCACTTTTTTTCTTTCCCCGATTTAAGAACATCACGCCCCGGGGAAACCGCTGTCGGCCCGCGGCAATCGGCGGCGGACGACGCGAAAATAAAATCGTAGGCTAAAGCAAGCAGGGGCAAGCATAAACCAGTTTCTTTAGTAAGCAAACTGCACAGATAGCATAAAACGGCCGCCACGGCTTTACCTTTAAGGTAAAGTAAAAATGCTAACCCAATAAACAAAGTGACCATCAAATCGGAACGGCTGGATAAATAAGTAACGGCTTCCGTATTCAAGGGATGCGCCAGGAATAAAAGAGTGATAAGAAATATCAGCCCGGCCGGCGCGTCTTTTTTCAGGAATTTTAAAAAAAGGTAAAGAAAAACGGCGCATAAGAAATGGAAAAGAATATTGAAAATATGATAGCCGACGGGATTCAAGCCGCCGGTCCAGTAATTTGCGGCAAAAGTAACCATCAGCAACGGCCGGAGCATCATCCCCTTAGCGATAGTAAAGCTGGTAACATAACCTTTTAAAATCCAGATGAGATACCTGGGGTTTTTAATAAAAAGATTATTCGCGATCATGTGCGAATCGTCAAAATAAAAAGGCGCCTGCAGAGAGCTGGAATACAAGAGGACGGCGTAAAAAATAAGAAAAACAATAACTATGTGGTCTCTGTTTTCTTTTTGAAAAAAATTCATAGAATTCATTTTACTGCGCTACGGTAATCTGCGCAAGTAATTATCAGATAATTAGGCCTTAGCTGACAACTCCCGTCGGTAATAAACTAAAACAACGCCTAGTACCGTCATTAAAAAAGCGTTTATAATATTATGTTTAAAATGACCCGGCGGGCCGTCGTAAAATGCTTCAATCTCATAATCTCCGGCCCCGGGTAAAACGAAGAATATCCGCGGGTCTTCTGAAATATTCTTCTCCAGAAATAGAGACGAAATAGTTTTACCATTAACCATAACCTTCCAACCCGGAAAATAAAGCTGGTTAATCCGCGCCACTACCCTCGAGGCAGCCTTGACTTGATAATGAAGCCGGTATTCGCTATTATCTTTAAAAGGAATACAGTTTGCTGATCCGCTTAGCGAAAGCATCCCCGTATTGAAACGGCTGGATAAAAAAGTTTTCCCCAGCGCCGCTTTAGGTAAAAATTCATTATATGCCGTATAGGTATCAAACCGCGTAATTTCCGGGATCTTTGCCTCGCGTAGAGAAGCGTCGATATCCAGCGTGCCGGATATTTTAAACTGCGGGGAATACCATAACAACATCAGCGCCAGCAACATCACCATCAGGCTTACTTTACGCCCGGAGGAAAAACTCGTGGAGAAAAGCGCGGCGATACCGCAAGCACAAATAACCTGTAAGGTGGCGGTAACCGATAAAATCCTCCAGGGGAACTGTACAAACTTCATAAAAGGAATACATCGCCATAATGGCGCGCTGTAAGGCGTCATCAGAAAAATTAAAAATAGATACAGAAAAAAAGATACTGCAATAACCTTTTTACGCCGCATGGCTACAAAACCGCATAAGGCAAAAAGAAAATGGAATGCTCCCAGTTGAAAAGACACGTCAGCCCGGCCCGGGACTGAAGCGCTAAATTCCCGGTAGCGCAAAAATAATTGGGGGACAGAGACAAAATGGCGTTCCCACAAAAAATAATTTTCGGTTACTACCTCAATATTAGCATAGGGTTTCATTTTAAATATGGTGAACCAGTACGGCGAAGTTAAAATCCCGGCGGCAATAGCCACAAACGCCGCGTTGATGAGAAAACTTTTACGCGAAGCCAAAGGCAGATCAAAAAAAAGCGCTATGACAAAAACGCAAAAAACCAAGATAAAAAATAAAGCGGTTGCCGGGTGAGAAATAAAAACCATGCTTAAAGCAGCAAGCAAACTGATTGTGTATTTAAGCGAAAAAATATTTTTCTTCAGCTTGATCAAAAAATATAAAGGCCAGGGGCACAGCAACATCGCCATTAATTCGCTTAAATCGCCGCGGACATAAAAATTTACGTAGAGATAGGGCGTTAACAAAAATAAAAGCGAACAAAACAGCGCGGTCATGTTATCGGAAGATATTTCCTTACAAAGGCGGTAAGCGCCGGCGGTGCCGAGAAAGAATAAGAAAATTACCGCCAGGGGTATGGCATTTTCCGGATACCCGGGAAGAAAAGTAAAAGGGAGAGCAAAATAGAAAAATCCCGGCTGGTAAAATAAAAAAGTAGGGTACCCATAACCGCCGTATAGATTGGGAAGCCAACGAGGATAGATTATCCCCTGGAGAAATGCCGCGCGAAAATGGTCCAAAAGGACAATATACCGGGAAGTATCATGGGTCAGGGGCCAGGTACGTAGAAATACAATAGGGCTAAGCACTCCTAAAACAGCAAGAAAGATTAATAAATAGATAATACTATTACGCATAGTTAATTACCACCGACGAAGCCGGCGATTTACGTTACCCAGCACTAATTTTGCTACGGCAAAATTAGTGCTGGGTAATTCGGCTACCGCCTCAATCTGCGCCCTTCGGGCTTGATTTCGGCTAAGTCTCATTAATTATTTTATCACACCAAAAATTTACTAATAGAAAATTATGGCTTGCTTTATACTTTTACGGTAGAATACTTTCTGATGAACAAAATTATTGTGTTCCTAGCCGCCAAGCGTTACGTTTTGGTTCTCACCCTCATCGCGCTCTTTGCCCTGAGCCTTAGATTATATAAATTGGCGGCCATCCCCGACGGATTTTTTTGCGACGAAGCCGCCGCCGGTTATGACGCTTTTAGCATCATTAAAACCGGCTATGACACGCACGCGAAATTCCTCCCTTTTTACACCCAGAGATTCGACCTGAGCTACATGGAAGCAATGTATACATACCTAACCGCGCCTTTCATCTTTTTATTCGGTCTAAATATCTTCGCGGTAAGATTATCCGCGGCGATAATCGGAACGCTGACCACCATAACCACCTATTTTTTTGCCAAAAAATTATTCAATAAGAATATCGGAATCGTCGCCGCGTTCCTGCTTGCCGTTTCGCCATGGCACCTCCCGATTACGAGATGGGGGCACGAAGCAAGTTTAGTACCATTTTTTACTACCCTGGGATTATTTTTATTACTCAAAAGTTTTCATAGCGCGAAATGGGCGATTCCCGCGGCAATTACCTTCGGCCTTTCTTTATATGCTTATCCGGTCATGAAAGTTTTTATCCCCCTGGCGATCATTATCGTTTCTTTGTTTTACCTCAAACAAATAGCCGCGCTTTTAAAATCGGAACGGAATGCCGCCGGATTTTTTCTTGCCGCAGGGTTGATTTTTTTATTGATTTCTCTTCCCCCCTATGAACTTTTTTTATCAGGGCAAGGCAGCAGAAGGTTTAATTCCATCTCGGTCTTCAACTCCGCTCACCCCCTATCTCAATTTTTTATAAACTTCCTGGCTCATCTATCGCCCAATTTTATTTTTGTTAACGGCGATTACAATCTGCGTCACGGCATCCCCGGTTTCGGTAAAATCATGATATTTTTATCGCCGTTTATAATTTACTCATTTTACCTTGTCTTTACCCGGCGCGACTGGGGCCCCACGGGCTTACGCCCGTGGTACCTCTATTATATACGCCCCCGTGGGGCGACGTCCCGCCCTGCTCTCACCCCACGCCTACCGGCGGGGGTATTCCCGCTACGGGATAAAAATATTATCCTCCTGGCTATTTTATTCCTGGCTGGGCTTATCCCCGCGTCGCTCACTAACGATAAAATACCCCATGCCCTGCGGGCGATAACCGGTGTACCGTTCGTCGAGATTATCGCGGCGGCCGGCGTATTTTATTTATTGAAAAATATTCGGAATATCGCGATAAAAATTGTAATGATTACATTAATTCTTGCCAACATCTTATTCTTTTTACACGCCTATTTTGTGATATACCCTCCCGTATCCCAGGATTGGTTCAGCTACGGGTGGAAAGAGGCCATCGAATACGCCCGGGATAATTCGCAAAGATATGACCGCGTAGTTTTACTTTCCAGCCGGTACGCTTATGTTTATGTTTTATTTTTTGCCAAAATCAATCCTGGACAATTTCGTAAAACCGCGAAGATGGATAAATACGTTGTATACGATAAAGCGGAAGATGAATGCTACCGGCATGACGGCCGAACGTTATTTGTAGTGGATTATTATGAATCAATAAATGAAAATCGTAAATATATCATAAGTAAATTAAAATACAGGGTTAAAAAATTTATCTATAACCAAAGAAAACAAATTGTTTTCGCGATTACCGAATAAACTTTCAGGAAATGCATAAATATAAATAGCCTGAAAGTTTATTATGTAGAAAATACCCGAAGAAGAAGAAGAAGAAGACGGATGTGAAAAAAAATACTATCTTTTCCATTGCCTTGATAACTCTCCTGGGAATTATTGCCTACGCTAACTCTCTGGACGGAGAATTCATCTGGGACGATAATCTTTTGATCAAAGATAATGCCTACGTAAAAAGCTGGGCGCTGGCGCCGAAGATTTTCAGCGAAAATTTTAAAGCCGGCGATGAAACAGGAGTGATGTTTTACCGGCCGCTGCAAATACTGACTTATAATCTTGACTATTCTTTATGGAAGCTGAATGTTAAAGGCTACCACCTTACCAACATAATTTTACATATCCTGGCCGCATTATGCGCTTGGCGGCTGGCAATCATTCTTTTTAACGATCTTACCCTGGCTCTTCTTGCCGCAAGCTTATTTGTAGTCCACCCCATTCATACGGAAGCCGTATCCTACATATCGGGGAGAACCGATTCGTTAGCCGCCATATTTATGCTGACTTGCTTTATTGTTTATATAAAGCTTTCCCTATCGCCAAAAAGTTTTTCGCTCTGGTTTGTGATGGCGTCGAGCTACATCCTTGCGCTCCTCTCTAAAGAAACCAGTCTGGTTCTTCCGGGATTATTATTAGCCTATCACTACGTTTTTCGCAAAAATATACGGATAAAACCATTCTTGCTGCTATGCGCGTTGGGCGCGGCCTATCTTACCCTGCGTTTTACTCTGCTGGAATACGGCCGGCTCTCCCTTTCTCCCGTCGCCTCTTCATGGGAAAGAATACCGGGATTTTTTACGGCGATAACAAATTATATAAAACTTCTGTTTTTACCGTTTTCTCTTCATATGGATTATGGCCGGGAATTTTTTCCTTTTAGCCGCCCCCAGGCAATAATCGGCATGGTTATTCTTATCTTTTTGCTGGTTTATGCCTTTAGAAACAAACACCGCACGATTTTATCATTTTCTATCTTGTGGTTTTTTGTAAGTATTATTCCCGCTTCGAATATCTACCCTATATCTTTCTATATGGCAGAGCATTTCCTTTATCTCCCTTCCCTGGGATTCTTTTTTATTCTCGCGAAAAAGATAAACGACTTATTTAAAATAGATAGATTCAAATTGCTTGCCGTTTCTTTATCGATAAGTTTATTGTTTTTTTATTCTTGTTTGACCATCGAACAAAACAACTACTGGAAAGAACCGATTGCCTTTTACCAAAGAACTTTAAAATATTCTCCCGACCAGGCAAAGCTTTACTACAATCTCGGCGCGGCCTATTACGCTAAAGGGGAAAAAGAAGAAGCAATCACATCTTTCACGACAGCGACCAAAGATAACCCCGGCTACACCCAGGCTTATTTAAACGCGGGCAAGGTTTACGAAAGCCTGAACAAAAAAAATGAGGCTAAGAAATTTTTTAAGAAAGCGGTGGAAATAAATCCCCGTTACGCCGATGCTTATCTCAGCTTAGCGGCTGTCTACTATGGAGAACGGGAATACGCCGAAGCAATAACTTTATATAAAAAAGCGCTTCAAATAAATCCCGGCGACAGCCGGACATATTACAGCCTCGGCCTTACTTATCGAAAAATATCGGATATAAAAAATGCCGTAGATTCATTAAGCATGGCCGTAAAGATTAATCCTGATTTTGCCGACGCCTATAATAGCCTGGGGATTATCTTCAAAGATATAGGACAAATCGAGCCAGCTGTCCGATTTTTTCTCAAGGCTCTGGAAATAAATCCCGAACTGGCCGAAACCCATAATAATCTTTCGATAATCTATTATGCTAAAAAACAATATAGCCTGGCAATAAAACATTGCGATCAGGCGATAAAACTGGGATATAAAATACACTCGGGATTTTTAAAGGCCTTAGCGCCTCACCGTTATGACAAAATATAAAATTATAAGCTTAATTGACAACAACCGCCGGGTTATCGTCCTGTTATTTTTTGCCGTATATCTCTTAATCGGGATAAAAGTATTCACTGATTACGGAGTTTCCTGGGATGAAAAGTTTCAAAGAACCCTGGGAAAAGAAACCTATAGCTATATTGTAAAAGGCAACAAGGAACTTCTTAAAAATCGCGATAGGCACTACGGCTCGATCTTTGAGGTTACCCTTATCGCCACGGAGAAAATTTTACATTTACAAGATTCAAGAGATATATGCTTTGCCCGGCACCTGGCAAATTTTTTAATATTTTACCTGGGGGTATTTTTCTTCTACCGATTATGTAAATACCACTTCGGCGATTGGAAGGCCGGATTGCTCGGCGCTCTCTTTCTGGTCTTAAGCCCACGACTGTTCGCTCATTCCTTTTATAATCCCAAAGACATACCTTTCCTGGCCATGTTTATCATCAGTATTTATACCCTGCTAAGATATTTGGATAAAAGAACTCTCGGGCGTATATTTTTTCACGCTCTGGCCTGCGCTCTGCTTATCGATTTACGGGTAATCGGGGTAATTGTTCCTTTTTTCACCGTTATTTTTGTTTTTAGCGAGTCAATCGGAAAAATACTTTTACCGCCGGATAAAAAGCAAGCAAACGTATTTTTAAGCTTTGCGCTGTATGCCGGGCTACTGGTTTTGCTTACTATCCTTTTTTGGCCGATTCTATGGCAGAATCCGCTTTCTAATTTTATGGCATCGCTCAAGCTGATGACAAAATTCCCCGTGGCTGGAAAAATTTTATATTTAGGAAATTACATCGAGATAAACCATCCACCCTGGCATTATACACCGGTATGGATTGCTGTTTCTACACCCCTGGTTTATCTCGTACTTTTCCTAATCGGCCTGGCGGCGGTTATTAAAAATATGATTTTTAGTTTCCGGGAATTTTACCGGCGACACCGTGATTATTTAATTTTTCTCCTCTGGCTCTTTTTTCCTATGACAACGGCGATCATATACCGCCCAACGCTTTATAACTCCTGGCGCCACATGTTTTTTATCTACCCGGCCGTTTTGCTCTTTGCTTTAAAAGGGGTAACCGCTCTCAGAGAATTTATTAAGATAAGATTTACCGGCGGGACAAAATGCACTTTTGATATTGCTATCGCGGCGCTGATTACAATTAATCTGGCGGAAACGGCCTGGTTCATGGCCGTTGCCCATCCCTATCAGGATATTTATTTTAACGCGCTGGCAGGAAAACCTCAAAATATCAAAAATAATTTTGAGGTGGACTACTGGGGTTTATCCTACCGCCAAGGGCTGGAGTACATCATGCAAACCGACAAGCGGAATATTATAAAAATATGCGCGGCTAATTACGGCGGTAAATGGAATTATCCTATCCTGCTGCCTGAAGACCGGCAGCGCATACGCTTCGTTGACAAAATCGATGAGGCTGACTATTTTATAAGCAATTATTCCCTTCGCGAAAAAGATTATCCGCTTAAAAACGAGTATTACTCGCTTACCGTAAACGGCTTGAAAATAATGTCGGTCTACCGGCTTTAACAAATGACTAATCTGGACGATTTTTTTTCTTTTTTGGTTCCGGCTCGTCCAGATTATGAGAAATATCGGCAAGATTGGCGCGAGCCGATTCAAGATGAGCATCAACTTCGATAGCTTTTTTGTACAAAGATACCGCGATATTTTTTCTGCCGATTTGCCTGAAAAGGTTAGCCAGATTATTATAAGCCGCGGCGTGCTCAGGGTTAACTTCGATGGCTTTTTCAAAATAAAAAGCGGCATCCTTAAACTGCCCCCTCCTTGCATAGATATTGCCTAAGGTAAAGTAACCGGCTGAATGGTTGGGATTAATCTCTACGACCTTTTTGAATACCGCCTCCGCCTCATCATACCTGGCCCCGGCAAAATAGATCTCGCCAAGCATCATCCACATCCTGACGCTTAGAGGATTATATTTAACCGTCCTTTTATAAAATGTTACCGGTTCCCGCCAGTAATTATTCTGTTTAACGGTCAAATAAGAATAAAAACCGACTAAAAATATTATTAAAATACGGCCGGCAATTTTAAATTTGTCAACTCGGCAGGCACGATTTAGGATGTCGGCAAAAATTAAAAAGAATCCCAGCGACGGCAGGTATAAATAATGTTCGGCCATATAAAAACGTAAAATAGGGTATATCCCGGAAACCGGTAAAAGCGTGATAAAAAACCACATTACGGAAAAGAATAGAATATTGTTTTTATTTTTTTTCTTGAACGCCAGAACCAGCAAAAAAAGTACAATACTCAATCCCAGTATCGTCACGGGCTGAAAAAAACTGAATAGCTTGTTCCCGTAATCCGCATGCAAACCGAAAGGGAGCAGCAAAAGCCGGGCGTAATCGGCGAGCGCGGCAAAAAATCCGGGAATTCTCAATACTGCGGCGGTAAAACTAAACGGGGCATTGTTGCCGACGATTGAATTGCGAAATAATAGGTAACTAAAAACGATAATCAAAAATGGCAAAAAATATTTACCTTCTAGTTTTTTCTTAAACGTATAATGGCACAATAAAAGTATAAGCGGAAAAACCAAACCAATTTCTTTGGACAAAAGAGCTAGATTACAGCTTATTAGCGCTAAAACATAAAAGATTATCCGTTTGCGGCCGGCACCGGATTGAAAATTATTATCGCAATGGATAAATTTTATATAAAATATAGAAGACAAGAGCAAAAATACCGCGCAGAGAGGGTCAGCTATTCCGGAAATATAGCAAACAGCATCGGTTTGTATCGGATGAACCAAAAAGAGAATCCCCGTAAAAAAAGCCGGCAAGCTATCGCTAAAAATCATAACCGCTAATCCATAAACGCATAAAGCAGCGCCGATATGAAAAAAAATATTGGCGAAATGGTAAAATCTTACATCTAATTTCGCCAAGGAATAGATTAGGCGGTAAATAAATATCTGCAAAGGGCGGTAAAAATAATATTTTACGTCGGCGCCAGAACCCATATCTCTGGTAAAAATATCGGGCACATGGGACCAGCTCCTCAGGTAAGTGTTTGCCTCCACTAAGGTATAATCATCCCAGACAAACCGACCGGCCAGCGAATTAGAGTAAATTACTAAACCGAGAACTATTATTATAATAATATGCAATAATTTCATTTTATTTTTTATTCCGCAAAAATAAATCAAAAGCCAAAAACATAAAAATAATCGCTAAGATTACGCCGATATATTTAAACGGGATTACTGCTTTTGCGGGATAGATACGGCGGGAAGCATTGGGATTCTCAAAAACAATCGCGATTTTATTTTCATAAATCTTTTGCCATTTCAAACGGTTTTTTAAAAAATAAAGAGTTTTGTCCGGCGGTTTGATCCAGACAATCAACCGGGCAAAAACATACTCTTCGAAAATAGCCCTCCGGGCCTTTATTTCATAAAACATCGAATTAGCCGCGGGCCGGCCGGATAACGCGGAAAAAACTCCGGTCATCATATCGATATTGGAAGAAATAATCTCCTGCGGCCGGGTATGTTTTTTAATAACATCGACAATCGGGTAATAATCGGCGGGATAAAAAATAGACTTAAACTCCAGCAATTTATCCATATCGGCTTTAAAAAAATGAGCGTAGGTGGAGTTGAAAATATTTAATCCAGGCCGACCTCCCCGGAAACTAAAGGTACTGTGAAAAATTAAAAGATAAGCGCATAAAAATATCAGCACGGCTCTTGCCGTGGGCTTGCCTGATTTAACCAGGTAATTTTCCCATAGCAAAGAGGAAAAAAAACATAACCCTAATATCCCCTGGCCGGAAAAAAGCCGGTAAGGGTAATGGGAAAATTTAACGCGGAAAAATAATTTCATAAACACCAAAACCATTTTGCCGGTAAACCGGCTTTAAATATTTCCTTCTCAGCTCAAGGTAATTAAAAATAACCTGTTTCCCGGCATATTCATCGAAATATCCGGCGACCGCCGATTCGTTAATAAGTATAAAGGTTATTCGGTTATTTTTAAAAAATCCCATGGTTTCGCCTACCCCTTTCCGTAGCGCTTTTCTTAAAGAGTAATCTTCAAAGATTACCTCTTGATAAACATCGCGTTGGAACAAATAAGCGATCTGTCCGGTCATTAAAAGCATTATTTTTGAATCGCGGGGAACATACCGGTTTATCTTCTCAATCAAGGGATAAACAATCGGATAGCTTCTTACTAAATAGGCCGGGCGGCTTTCCCTGTTTAAAATAAAATTGTAAGGCCTGGCTTCGATGAATTGCCTGGTCGGGTAATATAAATATAAAGCGCTGATTATCGCTAAAACCAGATTTAAATAAAATTTATTTACCCGTCCCAGCGGCCCTATGGCGATTATGATAAAAACCGCCAGCAAAGGAATTAAAAATCGTACCTGCTGGCTGGCCGCGAACCATAATAAAACGCCGATAAAGGGTAGATAGATTAAAGACTTCCACAAATCTATTTTTTTATATTTACATATAAAGATAACCGCCAGCAACAAATAAATTATCCCGATTTCGCCGTCAAACTTTTGATGGTTTTCAAACCGTGAAAAAAACGCCAATCTTATCGGTAAAAACAATAAATCACCCAGCCCATTGCCATAGCCGAAACTTTTAAAATACCCGTCAAGCAGCACGCTTTTTCCGGCATCAAGGAATCGACCGCCGAAGATACCGTAAAAAAAAGGATAAAAAGGGTTGCCGGTATCAAAATAATTTTTGAGATAATAAGGTAAGGCGCACGATAAAGCCGTAGTGACATAAGCGCCGATCAAAAATAAAGCTTCTTTTCCTTTCTTTTCTTCAATCTTTTTCTCCAGAATCAAAAACGGCAAAAACAAAAGCCATACCAACGAAAGGTATTTTATGGCTAAGGCGCAACCTAAAAAGATGGCCGACAAATAAAACGTTATTTTCCTTTCTCCCCGCAGGAACAAAAACAGGAAATAAAAAGAAAGTAAAAGATAATAAGTCTGGGCGAGATCGACGTATGCCCAGGTGGCGATTTTGCCGATTGTAGGAGTGGAAACAAAAACAAGAATGCTCAGCAGAATATACCGGCGTTCTATCCGCGGGTACAACAATTTAATGATTCTCGCGATGAGCCTCGCGCTTAGGAAAATGGTAAACAAATGCAGGAGCTTTGCGCCGATATCGCCGCCGAGAAGCAAAGCGTAAGCATAAAGCATTTCCCAAAAATGCGGAAAAAATGAATAAATATTTTCTGGTAAAGAAAATATCCGTTGTTCTTTCAGCCATATTTTAGGCAAATATAAATGGTAAGTCAAAGAATCACGGCAGGTGGGCGGCGTCAGCGTATTTAAAAAGAGTAAAACAAAGTAAACACTTAAAACAGAAAATATAAATTTATCGAACATCGGCATCGAGCAGATTTGTTGATAAAAATATCTTGCAGTTCGCCGCAGGGTAGATTTATAATTTTTTAAATTGGCGAAAAATAGCGGTAAAAAAATAAGCAATGACGAGAATAGTATAACGGGGGAATTAAGTAATTTAAAAATACCGAGAAAAAAAATAAAATAGGAAATAACCGCCAGCCCCAGGCCGATTCGTGCCTCATATATATCTTTTAAAATAGCGCTTGGCGGCAGGCGGCCAAGCGCGTCAGCCGATAAAATAATAAATAAAACTGACCCCAAAGCCGTGATTATTTCCATAATTTATTTGACACCCTTATTATTTAGATTTATTATTAATAAGTATATCAAATCAATCTAAAACTTAAAGGGATTTTTCAATATCGACCGAAAAACATTTAGACTTTGGGGATACAACCGGTTTCTCTATAACTTAAAAAACCCCATGGGTTAAGGATAAAACGACGCCCGATGGCAGTTTTCGGATTAAACAAAACTTATACTTTTTTTTCCTTGCTTATCATCGCCGCCGCTGTTATCGCTTACTACAATTCATTTCAAGGCCAATTTTTGTGGGATGACACAACTTTAGTTAAAAACAACCCCGCGCTCCGCGGCGGTCCGGGCATAAAATCCGTTTTTACCAAAACTATCGGGGACACCGATGCGCCTTCTTATTTTTACCGCCCGCTGCAACTGCTTAGCTACAGCTTTGATCACCGCTTATGGGGCTTTAATCCCGTCGGCTACCATATAACCAATCTTCTTTTGCACATTTTAACCGCTTTGGCTTTATTCCGGCTGGTTGCCTGCCTCTTCGGCGACAGGCTCCTTGCTTTTTTGACCGCTTTGCTTTTTGTTGTTCACCCCATACACACGGAAGCAGTAAGTTATATCTCCGGTCGGGCAGATTCTTTAGCGTTGCTGTTTATGTTGCTTTGTTTTATTTGCTATATCAGGCTTACCGGCGCGTCCCTTTATCTTCTAACTTTTTTAACTTACGGATTGGCGCTGTTATCAAAAGAAGGCAGCATCGTCTTTCCTGCTTTGATATTACTCTACCACGTCGTTTTTAAAAGAAAAATCAACGGCAAAGCGTTTCTTTTGATAATAACGACACTGTCGGTTTATCTTTTTTTAAGGCTTGCGGTGTCTAAATCGGCGGCCATTCCTTTATCCCTGCTTGCCGGCGCCTGGAAAAGGACACCGGGCTTCTTTGTGGCCATAGCCGGCTATTTGCGGTTGCTGTTTCTTCCCTGGAACCTGCACATGGAATACGGCAACCAGTTATTCAAATTCAGCCACCCTCAGGCAATTGCCGGCGTAGGCGCAACAATTTGCCTTATCGCCTATGCCGGGCGCAGAAAAAACACAAACCCCTTAGTATCGTTTGCCGTTTTATGGTTTTTTATAACGCTTATCCCGGTCGCGAATATTTATCCTCCCCTTACTTTTTATATGGCAGAACATTTTTTATATGTCCCTTCCGTAGGCTTTTTCCTTATTCTGGGAAAATGGTTTACCCAAATTTACAGCAACCGGCAATACAAAATAATAACGGCCGGAGCGGCTATTTTACTAATAATCGCCTATTGTTATTTAACAGCCCGGCAAAATTACTATTGGCGGGAACCGATAGGATTTTATCGGCAAACGATAAAATATTCGCCCCGTAGCGCCAGGCCCTATTTTAACCTTGCCAATGAATATAATCAGCTTGGCCGATATCAAGAGGCTGTGACTTTTTACAAAAAAGCAATAGAAATCGAACCGCAGCTGGTAAACGCCTACAATAATTTGGGAGTCATCTACTCTAATTTAGGGAAATATAAAGAAGCGATTATTTCTTTTGAAACAGCGTTTGCGATAAATCCCGAATATCCGGATAATATTAATAACATGGGTATAGTTTACTTTCAAACGGGCAGGATAGAAGAGGCGATAAACGCTTTTGAAAAACTCTTGAAGAAAAAACCCGGCAACGCCAACGCGCATCAATACTTGGCAGCGCTTTATTATAAACAGAAAAAATATAATTTAGCCATAAAGCATTGCGACAGGGCGGCCGAATTAGGATCAAAACCAACCTCCCAATTCTCCGAAGACCTGAAAAAATATCGTCAGCGTTAACTATTGTAAATCCTGATAACCGCCGAACAACTGAAACCTGCGGTAAAGTTTAACTCCCCGCTTAACCGCTTACTTAGACCAGTTTCTTAAATAGGTGTTACCCCTATCAAAACCTTATCGTTCCAGACAAATTTACCGGACAGATAATTACTATATACCAAAAATCCGGCGCTCAGGATTAAAAAAACATGGATAAAAATTTTTTAGCGTTGTTTTGGGCCACAAAAACACCTGCGTTCAAACTGTTTCTCAAGAATTGCGAAGCAGGTTGCCGTTTTTTCGGTCCGAGAAAAAATTGGCTGCATCCCTCTATCTTACTGCGCAGAATTAGCGCTGGGCAATAAAACTAAGCCGGGGTACTGGGCAAGTTTCATTACGGTGAAGTCTCATTAAAAAAAAGCCCCGCATAAAATGCGGGGCTTTTTAAAAATAACTCCCTAAATGTCGTTAGAAGTTGTTTACGTCGCATGCGGCACTTTGGTTCATCGTGCCGGTCTGGCCTGAAGTATAATAGCTATTCCAAGTAGCAGTAGCATTGAGCCAACCGGGAGACGACGGCTCTGCCTTATCTTGAAAATAATTATCAAGAGCACCAATGCTGGCAGGAAAATTGCCGTTATAATGAGCGCTGTTAACCGACCAATAAGCAAAATAATTGGAAAGCGCCGCCCTGATTGCCGCTACGCTGCCTTCGCACTGGGCCTTTCTCGCGTCCTTACGTAAGTTTACAAACCGAGGAACCGCGATTGCCGCTAAAATACCGATGATAACGATGACCATGATCAACTCAATGAGAGTAAAACCTTTGCTCTTTCTAAACTTAAGCATCTGACCCACCTCCTTTTTTTATTTCCCTACCCCTGCAGGGAAATATGGTTAATATATAATAAGAACACACCCTTATTTTAAGGATAGCAGTAATAGCCGATTTGTCAAGTTTTTTTATTTTCCCAACGATCTCAAACCCCCTTCGGGGCAATGAAACTTGGCCCGCCGAATACGGCGGGACTTAGTTTCATTGATTCGACTACCGCCTCCCGCTACGCCCTTCGGGCTTGCTAATTCAACTAAGCCCTGGGTACCGGGCAAGTTTCATTACGGCGAAGTCTCATTAAATAAAAAATGCCGGGCCACTCAACTAAAAGCAGTCCGGCGCATAGATTCTCACCGTTAAGCTAAAAACACTTTCGGCAACCCGGCAATCCTTACGGCATATACCAAAAAACTTAAAACCTGGGCGATTAAAGAACCAAAAACTAAGATATAAGATTAAAGCATTTTTGTTATTTAGTTTTTAGGTTCTTTGGTATTTTGCAAAGGATCCGTAGCTTTGCGTCCTCCGGTTACCCGGAGTTTGCTCTTATCGAGTATTATGTATTTATAAAACATTCGCCTGATTGTAAAGAACGGCCTTTTTCTTCACTTAAAATGTAACATATTTTTTGCTGAAAGTCAAGGCAATCGGTAACAGGCAACCGCAAATAATCTCAGTTTAAAGTTTTATTTAAACGTTTGCGAAAGGGAAAAAACCCTGCCGGCCTATGGGCAAAAGGTAGGTTTGGCCAGCGACCCGTCAGTAAGAGTCCAATTATATTGACAAGCGAGGTCGGGAGGATCCCAGTGGACAAGGCCGACCAAAACAGTGGTGTTGGGCGGATAGAAAGCGTCGCAGGAAGAAGAAGCATTACACTGGGCGGCGCTTTGCACATAATAAAGATAGATTGCCGACCTTAAGGCCGCTAAAACTCCCTGGTCTCTTGCTAACGTAGCCTGATCGCGAAAGTTGAGAAACCGGGGAACCGCGATTGCGGCAAGAATCCCGATAATCACGATAACGTTAATCAATTCGATAAGGGTAAACCCCTTTAAAAAAGCTGTTTTTTTATGTTTTTTGCAGAAATTTACCATCATTGGCCCATACCGCCTTTATTGAGTGCGATAACACTTACGTTTTTCCGAGGGGTAGTAATTATATAATGAGGGCAACTTAGTATTCCCCCTTTATTTATAAAACATAATACGCCGCTTGTCAAGGCGAATTAGCAAAAAATATTAATGAAAAATAGCAAATTTGGTGTAAAATAAATTCGGCCTTATAAACTCCTATTCCGGCCAAATTTATTTTATCCTGGGCGAAAAAAAATAAACTTCTCTGCTTAATAATAATTAATAGATGCTCAATGTCCAATTTAAAATAACAGGGGGTGCAAATGATTTATAAATTTATCGACGACAAGGGAACATTTATCGTAAAAAATCCGTTAAAATATAACCTTTATTTTCCCCTTACTGATAAAAACGGGAATATTTTAAGCGCCATCGGCCCCAATCTATCCGGGGATATCAAAAAAAATAACGCCACCTTTCTTACGGTACCCGCGAGCAGCGAAGACCTGCGCTGCAGCCCTCTCTGCCGCCGTGATTTCTTCTTAAAAATAAATAATAATGAAATTCTGCGTTTATCCCAAGCGTGGGACGAAGACACGCTGGAAGCCGGTTTTCTTTATCATAAAATCATCAAAAAAACAAAAAATATTGCCGCGGAAATAACCAACTTCGTTCCCCATGATACCTCTTGCGAAATAATGCAGATAAAAATAAGAAATATCTCAAAAAATACCCTCAAATTATTGCCGACCTCATTTCTGCCTTTATTCGGCCGCGGCGAAAAAAATCTGCGCGACCATCGTCACGTGAGCTCCCTGCTTAATCGCGTCCAGCTGACTAAAAACGGCATAGTCTTAACGCCGACAATGGTCTTTGACGAAAAAGGCCATAGTAAAAACCGGACCAGTTATTTTGTTTTTGGCTATCAGGATAATGCCGTCGCGCCGCAAGGACAATTCCCTACGCTCGATATTTTCCTGGGCGAAAGTGATATAATGACGCCCGACGCGGTATATAAGAATATAAAACCTCAGAAAAAAGATAAAGCCGAATTTGCCGGAAAAGAAATTTGCGCAGGGTTACGCTTTGCCGAAAAAACTTTAAAAAAAGGTGAAACAACAACTTATTTTTTAATCATGGGCATCGCCCAATCCCATGAAGAAATCAATCGGCTGACCAAACGATTCTTTTATCCGGAAAAAATAGCCGGATCGTTCGAGGAAACTAAAAAATACTGGCTTGATTATCTCGCCAAAATAAGCTTTGATTTCTCCAACCGCGATTTTAACGGCTGGCTGATGTGGGTAAAATTCCAACCGACGTTACGTAAACTATTCGGCTGTTCGTTCCTGCCGCATTTTGATTACGGCAAAGGCGGCCGGGGCTGGCGCGATTTATGGCAGGACGCTTTAACTTTATTATTGACCGAACCGGAAAAAGCGCGGGCGTTAATATTAAATAATTTTTCCGGCGTCCGGCTGGACGGCTCCAACGCAACCATTATCTCCCAGGAAGGAAACTTTATTGCCGACCGGAACAAAATATCGCGGGTATGGATGGACCACGGCGTCTGGCCGTATCTTACGCTCAAATCGTATCTCAACCGGACACGGGACTTAAACCTCTTGCTTGAAGAAATACCTTATTTTCGCGACCATCAGCTTCACCGGGCGAAAAAAATTGACGCTTCATTTATCCAAAAGGATTTTTTACAGCGCGACGCGGGAGGGAACGTTTTAAAATCAAGCGTCTTAGAACATGTCCTGCTTCAACAGCTGGTCCAATTTTTTAATGTCGGTAACCATAATGTTACGCGCCTGGAAAATGCCGACTGGAACGACGGTCTGGACATGGCGCCGGACTTGGGCGAAAGCGTGACCTTCAGTTTTATGTACAGCGATAATTTAAAAGATATTTGTTTTTTCTTGAAAAAACTCCAAGAAAAAACAAATATTATGAAAATATCCAAAGAATTAATCATTCTTCTAGACACTTTGAATACGCCTATAAATTATGACTGCGTCCAGGAAAAACAAAACCGGCTCAACGACTATTTCCATGCTTCGGAATTACCCAGCGGAGAAAAAATCGATATCTCCGTCAACACGCTGATCGCCGACTTGGAAAAAAAGGGAGAGCATTCTTCCCGTTGGCTCAAAGAACACGAATGGGTTGAACCGGGATTCTTTAACGGCTATTACGACAACAAAGGCATACGCGTGGAAGGCCAAACCGGTAAGAGAATAAACATGATGCTGCCGCCGCAGGTTTTTGCCATTATGAGCGGCGTCGCCGGCCCGGACCAAATCCCTAGAATGTGGCAAGCGGCGAAAAAATACCTTCTCGACAAAAAATTCGGCGGGTTCAGACTCAACACCGATTTCGGCGATGTTTATATGGATTTAGGCCGGGCCTTCGGTTTTTCTTACGGCGACAAGGAAAACGGCGCTGTCTTCAGCCACATGGCCGTAATGTTCGCCCATGCCCTCTACAAGCAGGGTTATATCAAAGAAGGTTTCGAAGTAATCAACTCTATCTACAAAATGTCGACGACAAGCGGCAGGATTTATCCAATGATTCCCGAATATTTCAACCGTCAGGGAAAAGGCCTTTACTTTTTCCTCACCGGCTCGGCCAGCTGGTATGTCTATACCCTTATTGAGGAGATAATCGGGATAAAATTTTTGATGGGCGATTTAGCCATTGAACCGAAACTTACCGGGAAAAACTTTTTTAAAAAAAATATCGGGGTATCGTTTGAATGCGACGGCAAAAAATATAATTTCCGGTTAACAGCGGAAAACAAAAAACTGGGGATATTGCGGATTAAAAATATAAGCCTGGAAGGAAAAATCATCGCCGGAACCGGAAGTCAATGCGTTATTAAAAAAGAAGATATCGAAAAATTGAATAAAAAAGAAATTTTCATAGAAATTACTTTAACGGTATAGAAATTCTGTCAACCAACCGGAATGAGTTTTTTCCTTTATCGTTGCGGTCTATCCGGATTAGGATGGTACCCCGCTTCTTTTATTTTTTCGAAAACTTTTTCTTTCTCGACAATTCCGCGCATAATTATCTTTTTGTTTCCGATATCGACGAAAACCTCTTCGATCCCCGCTAATTCGCTGATTTTACTTTCTAAAGCGATTTTACACTGCCGGCAATGAATATCGTCCACGTAAATAACAATATCCGGTTTAATCGCGCACTGTTCTTTTCTAAACAGGGAATTAATAATAATTATCAACAAAAATATCCCGCAAACTGATTTAAACGGCATCGCCACCATCTCCCCGCCCGGCGCGAAAAACCCGGGATTGCCGCGAAAAATAATCCACAACTTATCGAAAATCAACCCTAAGGTGACTGCCGTAAAAATAATACTGGCCAGATAAATATAGAAAGATTTTTTGCCCAGTTTAGCGCGAACGAAAGAAAGGGTAATCGCGTTGGTAGCCGGGCCGGTAATCAAAAAAGCCAGTACCGCGCCGGCGGAAATACCTTTAGCCATCAACGAAACCGCGATAGGGATAGAACCACTAGCGCAAACATACAAAGGGATACCGATGCCGATTGCCGCAAGATAATCAAGAGGAAAACCCAGGTAATGTGAAAATAGTCCTTTAGGGATGAATGCGGAAATGGCCGCGCCGATAATTGTGCCGATGATCAACCATCTGCCGATATCCTGCGGTATTTCCACAAACGAATATCTAAAAAATTCTTTCAGTTTAAACACCGGTTTTATTTTGACGTGCTCATGTTTAATAAACGGAATGTTTTTTTCTTTCCTGCCTTCAATAAAATAATCAGCCAGACCTACTAAAATTCCCGATACAAGGGCCGCCAGGGGCCGAAAAAACGCGAACAGCGGCCCCAAAAGCGAATAGGTCGCCATGATCGAATCGATACCGGTGGTAGGCGTGGACACCATAAAGGAAAGCACGCTTGATCTATGCGCACCGTCTTTGCGTAAAGCCGCGGCTAAAGGAATAACCCCGCAGGAACAAACCGGCAATGGTATACCGATCAGCGTAGCTTTGATAATCGAAGCCGGACCGCCCTTGCCGAGCTGCCGGGTAATGAATTCCCTGCCGACGGATAAATGCATGAACCCGGCAATAACAATACCCAGTAACAAATACGGCGACACGTCAAGCCAGAGATTGATTATTTCGGAGAGGAAGGCGTTAAACAAATTCATTATCCACCGCAGTTTGACTACACTCGTACCGCGCTAGCTTAATTAGTAGTACGCGGTGCAAATCTCATTAAATATTCCAACTTCCTCTATCCCGGGAAGTCATCGAAGTCGGACAACATTTAGTTTTTGATTTGGATTTTTTAGCGCTTACGCCGCAGCAAACCGAACAAACGTTAGTTTTTGTTTTTTTAGCTTTCTTTTTTTTCATTCTTAACTTCCTCTTTTCTTAAATATTCTAAAGGATTTATTCCTTATTTCTTTGCCCCCATCCGCGAAGCAGATGCCATTTATTTTTTGCGCAGCAAAAAATAATATTATTCTCTCTTGGCCAATTCCCTATCCAACATAATCAATGCCGCGCCTTCCGCCTTAATAATCTTAAGTGTTTCCAAAATCGTCGCGGGACTCTTTTCCTCTTCCACTTGCTCATTAATAAACCAATGCAACATTACTTCCGCGGAGTTATCGTTAACTTTTTTGGCAATCGCATAAATATTATCGATTAAAGCAGTAACTTTTTTTTCATGCTCAAGCGTCTTCTTAAATACTTCCAAGGCGGAAGAAAATTCCGTCGCTGGCTGAGCAATCGCTTTTAAAACTACCCTTTCATTCCGATCGTTCAAAAATTCATAAAACTTCATCGCGTGTTTATGCTCTTCTTTAGCCTGCTTCTTCATCCAATGCGCGAAACCACCAAGGTTCATTGAATCGAAATATGACGCCATCGACAAATACAAATACGCTGAAGCCAACTCATTGTTAATCTGGTCATTAATCGCCTCATATAATTTCTTATCCATAGTTCCTCCTTTTTCTTTTTGCCATACTCTCAAAAGATGTGCGTTGCGTTTTCACTTTACCTGCTCCACGCTCTTGACTTCCGGCACTTCCTCTTTAAGTTTCTGCTCAATCCCCATTTTCAAGGTATAAGCACTCATCGGGCAACACCCGCATGCGCCGCTTAAGCGCAACTTGACCACGCCATCATCCGTAACGTCAACCAGCTCAACGTTGCCGCCTTCCGCTTCCAGAAACGGCCTGATTTTTTTTAAGGCTTTTTCGACTTTTTCTTTCATGTCCTTATCTCCATTTTTTGATTTATTGTTTATTTTTCTTTATCCGCGAAGCGGCCGATGTTTATTTTTTGCGCCGCAAAAAATAAACATTAGTACCCGATAAAATTCTCTGCCCTGATGCTCCTGCCTGGGCAATCGGCTTCGACGCATAAATTCTTCATTGCCGTAACCATTACCGGCGGGCCGAAAATAAAAAAAACCCTCTTATCTATGTCTTTAACTTCGCGGATCAATAAATTTTTGTTGAGTACCCCCCACAAACACGATTTGTCTTCCGGCCTTGCTTCCGTTACAATATATACAACCCTTACCTTCTTATTTATGGCCTGCCATACATCCAATTCTCTCTTGAAAGCGATGTCGCCTTCCGTTTTATTGGAATAAATAAGCGTAATATCCGTGCCCAGCTTTTTTTCCATCACGTATTCGATAATGGAAATTGCCGGGGTTACTCCTATTCCTCCAACAAGAAAACACAGCCTGTCGTCATTGTCCCTGAATACGCAATTGCCCAGCGGCCCGTTTAAAAAGACTGTATCGTCTATTTTTAAATTCTTAAGTTTCTGGGAAAATTGGCTTTCGCTTAATTTTTTGGTGACCTCCATGTAATCTTTGGTAGGCGAAGAGGAAAAAGAAAGATATTTATTAAATAAAGCATTGCTGATATTCGTCCGGTCAAAAATCACCTGGACAAATTGACCCGGGAAAAAATTAAACCTTTGGTTTAAAGAACTGCCGACGCCGGTTTTGGCGGAAAAAGGCGCGGCGGCGGGGGAAGGCAGCACCGAATTCACATTTTGGCTCAACGGTTTATTATCAACCTTACTTAAAAGAACAAATCTGAAGCTTTCCACGTTGGCAGTCCGGGGTATTCTCTTTATCAACTTAGCTTCCACAATCATAAACCTACCCCTCTTATAATATTTTTCAGCGTTTGCGCCGACTTCTCAAAATTTTCCCCTTCTTCTTCATTAAGGTTTAAGCGCAATACTTCGCCTCACCCTGAGAACGCTTCTTATCCAAATCAACGATGATGATCGAACGCGCCAGGCCATTGATCATCAGGCCGCAGGCATAACGTATGCCTACATTACCCCCGCCGATGATACCTATCTTAGGATGCAAAGTTTCCATAGGCATGGTTACCGTTAAGGGCCATTGCAGCAGCTTTTATAAATGCTCCAAAAACAGCCGTCGAGTTTATCAATAATATTAACGTTGGCTCCTTCGCGGCGTAACAAGAGAAAATCCGGAAATTATCTTTAGTTTTAACATAAACCGCTTCGGCAGTCAAATAGTTATTTTTAGTTTATTTTTTACTGCGCAAAAAATAAACTCTGATACAATATGATTATGAAAACCCTTCGAAAATTGATCGATAAGCTTGGGAAAGAAAAACTTACGCTGGCCTGCGCTGAATCGGCAAGCGGCGGATACGTTTCCTATCTTTTAACAAAAATACCCGGCAGCTCCCGAATCTTCCGGGGCAGTATTGTCGTTTACTCCTTGGAAGCAAAAACTAAGTTTTTCAAAATACCTCCGGCAATTTTGCGGCAAACCCAGGGTGTATCAAGAAAAATTACCTCTTTACTAGCCAGGCGCGTAAAGAATATCTTAAATACCGACGTTGGCGCCGCGCTCACCGGATTTGCCGGGCCGGCCGGAAAAAATGTAGGGCAGGTCTTCTTAAGCGTTTCTTACCGAAATAAAACGTCGGTTAAAAAAGTAATGATAAAAGGAAGCCGGGATAAAGTACGGAAAGAAGCAAGTATGATACTGATAGAAATGATTTATAACCAGGTAGGGGCCGGGCATGCCCGGCCCGTTAAAAAATAATGATTAAAGATTATCGGGCTAGGCATGCCTCGCCCCTACAGGATTATTAATATGCGTTTATTCATCGCCTTCCCCTTACCGGAAAAGATCAAAACCATTCTTGGACGGTGCATGGAAACGATAAAATATTGCGGCGTGAAAGCGAGTTTTGTTAGAGCGCAAAATCTGCATCTCACCATAAAATTTTTGGGCGAAGTTGAGCCACGGGGCCTCGAAAGCATCAAGGCGGCTATGGGAAATACCGCGCGCGGATTCAGCGCGGTGAACGTCCGTTTGACCGATTGGGGATTTTTCCCCCATGAACGACGGCCGAAAATTTTTTTTATCGCTACCGATAATGAAACGCGCTTAGGGATAATCGCGCGAACCTTGGAGAAAAATTTAGAAAAATCGGGGTTTGTCCGAGAGAACAGGTTTAAACCTCACATTACCCTGGCGCGGATAAAGAACCCGGAAAATATAGAAAAACTTGCGAAAAAAATTGAAATTTTAAAACCGCGGGACGAATTTACGATAGGCGAGATTGTATTGTTCAAAAGTATCTTATCTGCCCAGAGACCAACCTACGAAGAAATTTTCTCGCAACCCTTAACCGGAAAAATACCGTAACGCATTTTTGCGGTTAGTAAATCATTATCCCTTTTGTCTTCATTTCTTCCTGCTGCACTGGGGTAATTTTTTTATTAATTTTATTACCGGAGCCGGATTGGGAAGGGTTATTTCGAGATTCGGGCGAAGTAATTTCTATCCCGACAGGCGGCTCGGCGCTTTCCGGCGAAGAAGCAACTTCTGCTTCCTTTTTTACCATATTTTTAACGACAGCGGCCTCCGGCTTAGCCCTTTTTTCCTTACGCGGCGGCGTAATCATCGTTATTGCCTGCGGTAACGGAGATGCCGGAGATGAAACAGGAAATTGGATTTCTTTTGCTATTTTTTCCTTTTCGATTTTTGGTTCGGGAAGCACGGCGGTCGGCACTAAACTCCCGGGATTAAAGAAAAAAATAATACTGGCCAGGGGGATTAACAATATCACTAAAATAAATAATAATTTATTTTTCATGCGCTAATCCTCCTCCCAGGATAAAGTAATGAAATCTCCCGTCGTAGGAACAAAAGGCGGCGGGCTGGTAAGCAAGCGCTCATCATACGAATAGTTTTTCGAATAGCCGGTCAGTTTCTGGCCGGTGGCGCCGTTAAACGTCCCTACCGGGCCTCGCTGATCCTGGATAATCCCTCCATAAACCGTAAGATTACCTTTAGGAGAACCGGAATCCCAGTTATCAAGCATAAAGGAGCTTTTCAGCGCCATAATCGAAGCGTCGATTTCCAGATTGGTCGGGGCATTGGAATCAATCACGACATCCTGCTCCGAAATTATCCCCATAGTATCGGTTGAAGTAGCATTAACCCGGGGATCATGAACATAGGTCAGGTTACCCGGTATATTCACATCTCGGGCCGCGCCGACCGTTAGCCTACCGTTTAAAGCCCCGGAAATATTCAAATTGCCGCCATTGCCCTTGCTATCGGTTGTGACAAAAAGCGCGCCGTTGGCAGGTAAAGGCCCATTATGATTGGTCCATCCTTTTTTACTGTTAGTGACCGTCATCGTGCTGTTGGAGTTCAACACAATCGTCGTATCGCCCTGAAACCACATTCCGCTGTCGGTAGCGGCCGCGGCCCTTAAATTTGCGGCCTTTGACGGCATAGCGGTCTGGTTGACGCCAAAAGTCATCCCGGCGTTAAAATTCGGTTTGTCGTAAGGCGTATTATTTATCTGGCCGTCATTTCCCGTCTTTTCATGGCCGTTGTTATAAAATTTCAAAAACTCATCGGCTGATTCCGCTTCTCCGTCAAAAGTCGGCTGTCCAAATACATTAAAATGCGTATTGGTATGCGTAGGACCGTCTAAATAGTCCTGCGTCCAAAACCAGACCTCGGATGTGCCGTAATTCTCCTGGTCGGTAAACCAGATGAACCGGGCATAATTATCGGTCTGCAGATAATTAGTCAGCGTTCGCTTTATCGCTCCTGCGACCCCCGTGGACGTTACCTTATACCTTTTCATCCCCGAGCCCCCCGAAGGAGCGCCTAAATCAAAAATAGAAACGGTATAATCACCGATAATGTTATTGCCCGTCCCCAGATTCTGTACTCCTCCCGGCCACGGATTAGTATAATTACCATTGGGGTAGGACGGTTGTACCCTGAGCCAGGAGATTGCGCGATCCAGGCCGGCTTCGGCTAAATCGAATGCCTGAGTATACTCTTTAGAAAAAGTAACAGCCCGGTAATGATAGACGCCGCGGTTTAAAAACGCTACCGCGTAAATAGCCAGCGACACGATGACCATATAAACCAGGACCAGAATTGCCCCTTTTCTTCTTTTTGCGCTTAGTTTTAGTCTAGCCATAATCAATTCCTCATTTTTACTTTGACCTGTTCCGTATCCTGGATAAGCTGTCCCTGGCGAACCGTTTTCTGGGCGGTAATATCGATTTGCATAAGTGTATCCTGGATACGGGTAAAGCGTAAAAACGAGATGTTAATCCCGATTATTGAATCCGCTCCCGCAAAATTACGCACAACCTGGCCCGAACCATTCAGGGAATAGGTGATCGTTGCCGACCATTCTACATTACCGGAAGCATCCAAAATAGTGCCGTCTCCGTTATTATCCTGTGGCAAAGGAAAGGTCAAGACGCTGTTTGACGCGCCGAGGTCTAAATTGGTTTTTGACGGCCGGGTCAGACTCAATTCTTTTCCCATCGTCCTGGCTAAACGCATCGTCTGGTCGCGCAACGCAACTGTGGCATCGGCAGTAAACCACGCCCGCTGCCCTGCAGAAAAAACAATAACCAGCATCCCCGAAATAACAACCATAAGGGAAAAAGCAACGATAATCTCCACCAGAGTGAAACCCCGCCGCCCTGCTATTATGGCTTCCTCTTTCGGGCGGCCGCACTCCAGTAGAAAGCGACCTTGCAATTCATGGCTAAAATTATTCATATTCTCACCGATTAACGATTAAGGTAGTCAATTCAACAGGCGAATCGATTATCTTGTTGCCGTTAGCGTCCTCTCCCGCGTCGAGGGCGCCGTTTAAATTTTTATCTTCTCCGATAACTCTGTTTTTTTGACGCCAGCAGACACTTACCGTAGCTTGCAGCAATTCCGGATTAGTGTCGTTTATATACACCACACCCATGCTCGATGGTATCGCGTTAACAACAAAATTACTATAGGATATGTCGGCATCGGCAGTAGGATTAACGCCATAAGTATCGTCAATTTGCTGAAAGGTGCTATTGCGCATTCCTTCGATCAACCCCTGCGCGGCGTTGGTTGCAATATTCATATTTTTCGCTGTTCCAATCAGGTCAAAACAAGCTGTGTACATTACCAATATATTACAAATCGCAAAAGCGGTTATCGCCGTAGCAAGCAGCATTTCCGCCAAAGTAATGCTTTTTTTAACCGGCAAAGGTCTCATTTTAGCCATATAGGTAACCCTATTTTACGCTTTGAAGAATTATAAAGAATCTGCGTTTCAACCTTTAGATATCAACCGGAAAATACTCTCCGGCATATTTTTACAGTTAAACCAATCAGCCCTTCCTTCCCGGTTTAAATATAACATTTTTTACGGGATTTTTCAACTTCGTATTGAAAAAATTTCAATCTTACGATGAAACACCGGGAAGATGCCTTACGATTTGCAGGATAATATTGGCGTAGGCACCGGCGATCAAATCATCGCTGGTGATGCCGATGGCGCCGGGGTATTTTTCGACTCGGTCGGCCGGATGAATTTTCAGCATGTCGAACATCCGGAAAAGAAAAAAACCGACGACGGCAAAAGGAACATCGCGGGGAATAAATAAAAAGGATAAAAGCATGCCGGAAAAATCATCGATAACAATATGCTTATCGTCTTTTTTCGCGTAAATTTTTTCGGCGCGGCCGGGAAAAACAAAAGCTAAAATAATGCTCGCGGCGGTAAAAATTAAAAAAAATGTTTGGTTCTTAATGATAAGAAAAACTAAAACCGCGGCGACGCAGGCAGCGCTGCCCGGACATAAAGGGGTATAACCGATACCGAAAACGGTTGAAATAACCAAGCTCGTTTTATCGATAAACGATAAGTTTCCCAATTTTTTGTCAGAATCCATCGCCACTCAATTTACCTCCTAGATTAAAAGTTCTTCTATTCCCGGAAAAATATAAAAACAAAACCATAAAGATTTTACCACCAAGGCACTAAGCCACGAAAATCAAAAATCCAAAACTATAAAGATTTTTAACATCTGAAGCATTAAGAAAAATAAAAAGATTTAAAATCATATCTTGTCTTCGTGTTCTTTGTGCCTTCGTGGTAAAAATGTATTTAGAATGTTTTTATGAGCTTACGGTTCACCCATAAATAATGCACGCCGGAAAAAATGGTAATCACCACGACATACCACATTACCGCGGGGATAATTTTTAAATAAGTAAAAAACACCACTTTATTCCCCGGATAAATTTTATACAAAATCAGCGTAACAAAAATCAAAATAATGCCGGCCATTTGAGAAACCGTCTTATTTTTTCCCAGGAACCGCGCCTCCAAAACGACGCCTTTATTTAAAACCGACAAGCGCAGGCCGGTAATGATAAATTCCCTGAGCATGATCGCTATCACCATCCAGATATTTACTATATTCAACTCGAGAAAAGCGAGAAAAACGCCGATAATAAGAATTTTATCGGCGATAGGGTCGAGGATTTTACCCAAATCGGAGATTATCTCTTTTTTCCTCGCCAAAAAACCGTCCAAAAAGTCGGTGAACGAAGCGATGAGAAAAACCACGAACGCGCACGACAAAGAAAAAGGGGTATTTTTTAAAATAAGCGCCATTGCGATAAAGGCAAGCAAAATCCGTAAGATGGTAAGCTGGTTGGCAATATTCATATAATTATCCCCGCGTATACGCGGGGATAATTATTTTACCGCTATCGCGGCAGGCAAACAAGAGAAAACTAACGGAGGACTTCCCCTGTTTTTTGGAAATACGAACAGAAAGATATTCCACCACGGAGGACACAGAGAACACAGAGATAAAATTCAATAGCTAATCACAGTGCGTAATAAAGCGTAGCCTCCCCGAAGGGAACAAAAAACTATTGATTTCAAATATTTCTTCTTACTCCGTGAGCTCTGTCCCCTTCGGGGAGGCTACGCTTCACTCCGCACTGCGCTTTGTGGCAAAAAGTTTTAAAGCCGGGGTTTAGCCCGCAACCAAATCATATTCCAGCGCGTCGGTTACGGTAACTTTATAAAATTTTCCGGGGATAAATCCTCCTGCGGGCAGGATAACCGCTCCGTCCACTTCATAAGCGTCATATTGAGTGCGGCCAATACAGGAGTCTTTATTTTTTTCGTCAACCAAAACCGTGGTTTCTTTATCGATAAATTTTTCGTTTACTTTCAGCGATATTTCTTTTTGTATAGTCATCATCGCGTCGCGTCGCGCCTCTTTTGTCTTCTGATGGATTTGGCCGCTATAACGAAAAGCCGGCGTACCCTCTTCCCGCGAATAGGTAAATACGCCTAATTTTTCAAACTTTATTTCTTCAACAAAATCAACAAGTTCGTTGAATTCCTTTTGCGTCTCCGAAGGAAAACCGACGATCAAAGAAGTCCTGATGTGGCAGCCGGGAATTCTCTTTCTTATCGTTTCGATAAGAGTTTTTATTTCTTTTTTTGTTACACCCCGATTCATTAATTTCAGGATCCGGTCGTTGATATGCTGGATAGGCAAATCAATATATTTACAGATTCGCGGTTCTCCGGCGATTAAATCGATGAGAGAATGAGAAAAATGTTTCGGGTGGGTGTAAATCATTCTTATCCATGGTATATTTTTCGTGTTTTTTAAAATACCTCTCACCAAAAGCGTTAAATCTTGTTTTGCGCCTAAATCTCTTCCCCAGCCGGTGATATCCTGGCCAATAATATTTAATTCCCGAACACCGCTTCTTTCCATAAATCGAGCCTCTTTTATTAATTCCTTTAGCGGCCGGCTGCGGAATTTTCCTTTGATGAGAGGGATGGCGCAGTAACTGCAATGGTTAAAACAACCTTCGCAAACTTTTAAAAAACCGATGTGCTTAGGTAAGAAAACATTTTTTCCCGGCTTAAATTTCCGGTTAAACTCTTCCACCCCCCGCCACTCATCCACTTGAGGAAAACTTTTTTCTAAATCTTTACGATACCGCTCGACCAGACAGCCAACCACAATGATCTGTTTTACTTTTCTTTTTTTCTTCAATCCGATTGCTTCTTCAATAACTCCCAATGACTCTTTTTTGGCGTCAGTAATAAACCCGCAGGTATTGACGACCAGCGTATCACAAGGCTCACCTTCGCCGACAAAGCGATACCCGCTGTCGCTGAATCTTTGGGCAATAGCCTGCGAATCGTAAGTGTTGCGGAAACAACCTAAGGAAATAAAAGAGAAGGTTTTTTGGGGCATATTATTCAAGAAAAATCTGCCTTTCAGGCATATTTTCCTTGATCCCGAAGCCACAGGCTGCGGGATCTCAGATAAGATAATTTTCTAATTTCCGGTTAATATTATAGCATACCAATACGCTTGTTTTTAGGTTATTTTAACCCAAAATGCCGCCAATCGGCTTCTAAAAATTTTTAATTCTGATTCTTTCGCGGCTTGCCGCGAAATAATCAGGGGCAAAGAAAATTATTGTCTGCCCAAAAAAAAGTGTGATAATAATCTTTTCTGGGAAACGGTATCCTTCACATGCTGCAATGATAAAAGGGGTAACTCTATGAAAAATAAAACCTTGGGCGCATTAGCCGCAATGTTTCTTTTATTTTGCCCTTCAGCTCCGGCGCAAAGCGCGACGGCTAAAGACGCCGGCCAAGCCATCAACGCTTTTGCCTTGGATTTATATAACCAAGCCCGGAGTGAACCCGGCAATATCTTCTTTTCTCCCTACAGTATCTCCGGCTGCATGGCCATGGCTTATGCCGGAGCAAAAACTACCACGGCGGAGGAAATCGCCGGAGTAATGCACTACGCTTGCGGCCAGAATATCCACCCCGGCTTTAAAGCCTTAAACGAGACGCTCAATCAAGCTGCCGCTTTCGGCGATATCGAGTTGAATATCGCCAACTCGCTTTGGGCGGAACAGTCGTTTGATTTTTACCACCAATATCTCGAGTTGGTTAAAATTAACTACGCCAATGCCCTGGAAAAGGTAGATTTTAAACATGACTATGAACAAGTAAGGATACGCATCAACTCCTGGGTAGAAGAAAAAACTAAACGACGCATCAAAGATTTACTGCCGGGGGGATCTCTGAATGACCAAGCCCACCTGGTTTTAACCAACGCTATTTATTTCAAAGGCAAGTGGGCCGCGGAATTCAAAAAAGAAGATACCAAAGACATGCCTTTTTACTTGACCCCGGATAATCCCATAAACGCAACAATGATGACCCAAAACAGAGAGTACGCCTACAAAGAAACCAATGACGTCCAGATATTGGCCCTGCCTTACCGGGGCGAAAAATTATCGATGGTGGTGATTTTACCCAAAGAAAAAAACGGCATTAATGCGGTGGAAAATGCTTTAGATTCCGGCAAGTTGAATGATTTAATCACTTTGCCTGATTCCCGAAAAGTAATAGTTTACCTGCCTAAATTCAAAACTGCCCCAGAAATTCCCTTAAAAAAATCCCTGGTATCCTTGGGCATGAAAGAAACTTTCAGCAATACAAGGGCTGATTTCAGCGGTATGGCTAATGTGGAGAAAGGCGTTCTATATATCGGTGATATTTTTCACAAGGCTTTTGTGGAAGTTAACGAGGAAGGTACCGAAGCTGCCGCAGCCACAGGAGAAGCGTTAATGCACACGGATTCGGAATCGGTGTTTTTTCAAGCCGACCACCCTTTTATTTTTGTGATTAAAGATAACACTACGAATACGATTTTATTCATGGGCCGTGTCAGCGACCCGGGAATTAACCATGAAGCCGGCATGGGGGCAGCAAAATTACGATGGACGAAATTACGGTAAAATTTCGTTTCCACGGCAATCTTAAGATATTTTTACCAAAGAACCGTTGCGCAAAAGGATTATCCTGTCAGGTTAAAGGTACCCCTTCCCTCAAGGATGCAATAGAATCGCTCAATATCCCTCATACGAAAATCGACGTACTCCGGGTAAACAAAAAACCGGCGGGGTTTTCTTATTGGCTGCGCGAAGAGGAAACAATCGGGGGATTCGGGGGACAGCTCACTTAATTCCCCGCCTTCCTGCTCCATCCCATCGAAAGAAACATTCGCGCGATTTGCGATATTCGTTGTTAAAATTTTTTTCTGGTAAACCCTAACGACTGCTTCAAGCTCACCTCAACAAACTCAAAACTGTTCATAAAAAACCATTCCAATGGGTCTATCAGCTCCTTGCATAATGGGCAGATATTTTTCCAGTTAATTTCTCCAACAAGTTGTTGGAGTTTTAAATAGCTTTATTCCAACCGCCTCAATCCTTTATGTTTTGTCAGTAGCTTCATTTTTTAATATGGCGAATTCGCCATAATTAACGCCTTTTCAATATGTTCATTTTTCCTTGTTTCCATCTCCACTCAACCCTGCCTTAATCTCCTGAATCGAAGGCAAGCTTGACTTAAACTTCTTCGGCAGAGATTGTGTTAAGCGGTATTCAGAAATGCCGAGGGGCTTTTTGATATCGCTTAAAGAGTATTCGGCTACGACTTTATCTTTTGTTTTACATATGAAGATACCAATCGTTTGCCGGTCTAATTCATTCCGCAACCGACGGTCCACGGCCGTTACGTAGAAATTCAATTTGCCGGCAAACTCCGGCTGAAACGCTACCGTTTTCAACTCTATCACCACATAACAACGGAGCTTTAAATGATAAAAAAGCAAATCTATAAAAAATTCACTTTCACCAACATGCAGCGGGATTTGCCGGCCCACATAAGCAAAACCGGTACCCAATTCCAATAAGAATGTTGTTATATGCCCAGTCAAAGCCTTTTCCAGTTCTCTCTCGTCATAATCTTTTGTCATAGCCAAGAAGTCAAAAATATACGGGTCATTGAGAGTTTGCATAGCTAAATCCGAATGAGGCTTCGGCAACGTCAACGCAAAATTATTGACAGCTTTTCCCTCTCTGCGGAAAAGCCCCCATTCTATCTGATGCACTAATACCGCGCGGCTCCAATTGTGTTTGATTGTATTACGAACATAAAAAACAGCTTCTTCTAATGTTTTACATTTGGCGACAATTTCTCTATTATGCCCCCAGGGAACCTGAAAAATTTCTTTAACAAATGCATTACTCATTTGTCCCACAGCCTGTGGGATTTTCTTAAAATTTTCGAAATAAAACATATACCATTGACGGATATATAAGAGGTTTGTTCGAGAGAAACCTTTTATATCGGGAAATTCAGCAGATAGATCCTTGCTTAATTGCCCGATTAAACCATCGCCCCATTTTGCTTCAGCTTGTTTTTGTACAATATCCACCCCGAGTTCCCAATAAAAAGTTAAAAGTTCGGTATTTACTTTTACCGCCGCCTTAAGCTGTACTTGTCGAATTTTGAGCTTGATAGCCGCCAACCATTTTATATAATTCCCGTCATGCCTTAACTCAAGTTTCATATATCATTCTCCTGTCTTTATTTTAATTGGAAGTCGCAATCTGTGACTTCCAATTTTTCCCTATAAACCTATTTGTTCGTCCTCACCTCTAAATAACCCGCCGCAACCCTTTGACGGGTAATTTTACCTGCAAGGAATAAGCCTATACAACTGCGGGCATATATACCCGCCACAATTCGTCGGCGGGTCATTTTCTCTGCAAAGAATAAACCCAAATAATTGCAAAGAAAATAAAAAAACCTTCGCCTAATTGTACCGTGCACAATCAAACGAAGGTTTTTGTTGTTTTCCAGCTTCCTTGATGTTTTTTACAGGCTGGTCCGCTCTTGGCGGAACGTGGCGGATTTACTCCTTCAAACTGCACCACGCCAAATTGTAACCTTACTTTACTCCTACGGTCTTATTTGTCAATCATTTTTTTGTACGGCTAATTCGCCGGTGTGGGTGTTCCGTCTCTTTACCCAAAAAATGCGTTTTCAAACGCATTTTTTGGAATGATGATTATTTTTACTTCGTAAAAATAATCATTTGTCCACAGAAATCCCGGCAGGAGTGATTTTGAGGCTTTTAATGGGTTTGTGCATTGCGGTTAAAACGGGAAGCGGCCGGCCGTTCAATTCGATATATAAAGCCGAACCGTCGCTGGTCTTCAAATCAATTACCTTATGGCCGCGCCAGCTTTCCACGACTCCCTTTTTTAAGATTCCTTCAAAAAGAAGTTTGCCGTCGCTTTTTACTTTAATAAAACAATTTTTTTTAGCGGTCAGGGAAACCGTCATTTCAGCGGTTTGGGAAAAATCTTTTCCTAAATTTATCCGGGGCGACATCACTTCGTTTTTTATTTCCTTTTTATGTCTTTTCAGCGCGCCGTTTTTCGGCAAAGGTTTCTTTATTTTATCCCGCGCGTTCTTTTTCGCTTCTTTAGCCGTTACCTTCTTTAACGCTCCCGGTTCATCCCCGGCGGCCTGCTCCGCGACGATTTGTTTGCGGCGGCGGCTGTCTTTTGCTTTGATGATAAACCGGCTGAAGGAAACCGCGCCGATCATTAAAATAACTGCCAGGATTAAAAGAACCGTTAATTTTTTTGTCTCTACGGCCGGAAAATCAGCCTGGTTTTTTTGCGGCGCAACCGGCTTTTCGATAACCACGGATTCCCCAATTGCATTTTTTTTCTCCGAAACAGGCGGCGCTACGGTATCTTTCTTCGGTAAATTATCGTTTTTTAATTTCTTAAAAAAAGAAGGCTTGGGCTTGGGTTTGACCGAAGATACATCTTTTAAGGCCTGAGTTGCGTCGATACCCAGAAAAGAGGCGTAAATCTTTATAAATCCCTTTAAATAAATCGGGCTTATATTTTCCAGATTGCCATCTTCGATATCGCGAATGGCCACCGGATACAGTTTTGTTTTTTCCACGACATCTTCGATGCTGTAGCCTGATTCTTCGCGTTTCTCTTTTAATTGTTTGCAAAATTCTTCAAGCATATTTTCAAACCGTAAAGATTCCACCACTAAGTCACTAAAAAATAGAGCCGAAAACTTTGTCACCAAGACAGTGCGCAGCGAAGCGAAGCCTCCCCGAAGGGGACGGAGTCACCAAGAACAACAAAAAAGAAAAATATAATTCTTAATCTTCTTTGTGTCTTTGTGCCTTCGTGGTAAATTTTAGGTTTTAATGGATTGCCTTCATATCCCTTCCTCTTTGGCTTGTGAATCCGCTTGAAGGTAACCTTCCGGGTCGAGGAGAATTTCCCGGGCTTTGCTGCCACAAAACGGCCCCACTACTCCTTTTTGCTCCATTAAATCCAGAAGCCGGGCTGCCCGGGTGTACCCCACGCGCATCCGCCGCTGTAATATTGAAGCGGAAGCCTGACGCGACTGCATCACAACTTTTACCGCTTCATCATATAACTCATCGCCCTCGATGTCCAGAATATTCTTTTTTTCCGCCTCGACAATCCCATCTTCATAAACCGGGCCGCCTTGCTTTCTGATAAAATCAGTAAGATTATCTATATCTTCGTCATCAATAAAAGAACCTTGCGCCCGTATTATTTTTATCGCCCCCGGCTTTAAAAATAACAAATCGCCCTTACCTAAAAGTTTATCGGCGCCCATGGCATCAAGAATCGTGCGCGAATCAACTTTTGCCGAAACTTTAAAGGATATCCGCGCCGGAAAATTAGCTTTGATAACCCCGGTGATTACATCAACCGACGGCCTTTGGGTGGCCAATATTAAATGAATTCCGACTGCACGGGATAATTGCGCCAGGCGTTGAATCGAAGTTTCGACGTTCTCTCGCGCCACCAACATTAAATCCGCCAGTTCATCAATAACGATAATTATATAAGGCAGTTTTTTTACTCCTTTATTATAGCTATCGATATTGCGCACGCCCTCGGCCGCCAGTATCTTATAACGGCGCTCCATCTCTCCCACCGCCCAATTCAGGGCGGCAAAAGCTTTTTTCGAATCGGAGATTATCGGATGAATCAGATGGGGGATGCCGGCAAAAGGAGCGAGCTCTACCATCTTGGGATCGACCAGGATAAACTTAACCTCATCGGGTTTAGCTTTAAAAAGCACAGAGGTAATCAAAGAATTGACACAAACCGTCTTCCCCGAGCCGGTAGCCCCGGCAATCAAAAGATGCGGCATATCTTTTAAATCCGCAACGACGCAATTGCCGGAAACATCCTTGCCGATTGATATGGTAAGTTTCGAGGCCGCTTCGATAAAGGTCTTCTCTTCCAGGACTTCCCTTAAATAAACGAGGTGTTTTTTTTCATTGGGGACTTCCACGCCGATCGTGCCTCTTCCGGGGATCGGCGCGACAATGCGCACGCTCGATGACTTCATCGCCAGGGCGATATCGTCGGCCAGGGCGGAAATTTTTTGTATTTTTACGCCGGCCGAGGGCTCCAGTTCATACATCGTGACTACCGGGCCCTTTTGCACGCTTACCACTTTCGCTTCCACGCCGAATTCCAGAAGCGTTTCTTCCAGATTCTTGATGCTCGCCTCAATATCTTCCTTGACCTCGCGGTAATCAAGGTGCGGCGGGACCTTCAGGAGGCTTATTTCCGGCAATTTATAAGTTGCCGGGTCGAATTTATTTTTGATGCCGCTCTCCAAAGCTTCGATTTTCTTTTTAATTTCATCGGGATTTACTACTTTTTCTTTAGCAAGAGCGTTTTGCCCGACGGCCGGCTTTACCGCCTCCGGAACCTTGGGCGCGTAGACTTTGATTTCCGGTTTTACTTCCGTTTTATTTATCGCCGCCGGGGTAATTTTTTGTTTCTCTTCCCGCTTATCCGGCGCTTGCGGTTTTTTATCGAAAATTTTTATCGGCTTTACCTTGCCGCCTTCTTCCTTTTTGTTTTTCCGATCAGCCCATCTTGCGGAAATTTCAGCGATTATTTCTTTGGCCAGCGCTAATAAATCTACAAAGAAAAACCCGAACAGCAATATCGCCGTAATCACCAGAATAAAGGTTGAAGTAATCACCAGGCCGTAGAACCCTAAGTATTTCTTAAAAAAATCCGCAAGCAAAAATCCCGCCAGGCCGCCGGCTTCAAAAACCGCGTTTCTACCTTCAAAGAAAACCGCGATCAACGTCGCCAAAAATGTAATAAAAAATAAAAACGAAAAGATGCTCATTGTCCGGCTCTTCGCCAGGCCATGAAAACGAACCTTTCCCAAAAACGCTATGCCTAAGAAAAAAAGGTAAAACGGCAAAAAATAGGCGGCATAGCCGAAAAGAAAACGAAGGGTACAAGCTAAATAGCCTCCCCAAACGCCAATCAGATTATTTACTTTTAACGGAGTGGGATAAGTTAAAAATGGGATGTCGAGCGGCGAATAGGAAATCAGGCTTAGAAAGATAATGGCGGCGGCAAAAAGAAGATAAGCGCTCTTCAAAAAAGAAGAGAGTTGTTTCATCGTGCTTGTTTTATGCTCAGGCTGATTTTTCCCTGCGCGTCGATACCGGTAACTTTTACCTTTACGATATCGCCTTCTTTTAAATACTGGGTTACGTCTTTAACGTAGGTATCGGCGATTTCTGATACGTGGACGAGGCCTTGTTTGCCGGGGACTATTTCACAAAACGCCCCGAAATTCATCAATTTAACGACCTTGGCGTCATAAATATCCCCCGGCTCGATATCCCTGGCCAGAGCGGTTACCTGAGCCGCGGCTTTTTCCAGCGACGCTTCATCCTCGGCGACAATTGAAACCATGCCGGTTTCATCGTCGATATCGATATTTACGTTATAATCCCTGAGAATCTTGCGGATAAACTTACCGCCCGGCCCGATCACGCTTCCGATTCTTTCGATATCGATCTTAATCGACCTTATTTTAGGAGCATACTGGGAAATCGTTTCGCGCGGCAAAGAAAGCGCCTCTTTCATTTTTTCTAAAATATACATCCGGGCTTCTTTTGCTCTCTGTAAACCGTCTTCGATAATCTTAAAAGTCAAACCGTTTATCTTGATATCCAGTTGTATCGCGGTTATGCCGTTTTTGGTGCCGGCGACTTTAAAATCCATATCGCCGCAGTGGTCTTCGACACCGGCAATATCGGTAAGAATCTTATATTTATCGCCATCAGAGACTAACCCCAGGGCAATCCCGGCAACCGGCTCTTTGATCGGCACACCGGCATCCATCAGGGAAAGTGTTGTAGCACAGACTGTCGCCATACTGGAAGAACCGTTGGACTCTAAAATCTCCGAAACGACTCTTATCGTGTAAGGAAAAACATCCTTGGAAGGAATCATATTGACTAAAGCTTTTTCCGCCAGGGCCCCGTGGCCGATATCGCGGCGCGACGGCCCTCGCATCATCTTGATTTCGCCGGTGCTGAAGGGCGGGAAAGCGTAGTGAAGCATAAAATGCACCGACTTTACTCCATCTAACGCTTCGATAGTCTGGGCATCGGAAGTTGTCCCCAGGGTAGTGATCGCTAAAGACTGGGTCTGCCCCCGGGTAAATACCGCCGAGCCGTGCGTGCGCGGCAAAACTCTTACCTTACAATCAATCGCCCGGATATCTTTTAACGACCGGGAATCCGGACGCTTGTCCTCGTTGATTATTTTATGACGGAAAAATTCTTCTTCTAAAGCGAAAAATACCTGTTCGATATCCTCCGCCGTAAACGGGGAATCCTCTTTTAAAATCTCTTCGCTGATGGATTTAAGCGCGCCGGCAACCGCGCTTTCCCTCTCCTCTTTCCCCACCAAGCCGTAAATGCCTTCTAATTTCGCGTATACTTTATCCTTTATTAAATTATAGATATCTTTATTGGGCACGGAAAGGGTAACTTCTCGTTTTTTCTTCCCGATATTCTGTCTTAATTTCTCTTGAATATCTACGATTTCCTTTATAAGCGGCTGAGCAATCTTGATTGCTGCCAAAGTATCTTCTTCGCTGACTTCTTTACAGCATCCTTCCAGCATCACGATTTTATCGCGCGTACCGACCACGACTAATTCTAAAGAAGATTTTCCTCTTTCCTCATAGGTAGGATTAACGATAAAATCGTTATCGACTTTTACGACGCGCACCGCGCCGACGGGATTGTCAAAGGGTATATCAGAAATGAGGAGAGCGCAGCTGGCGGCGTTAATCGCTAAAACATCCGGGTCATTCTTAGCGTCGCTGGAAAGCACCATCACCACAATCTGAATTTCGTTGGTCAACCCCTGGGGGAAAAGCGGCCGCAGCGGCCGGTCAATAAGCCGGGCGCAAAGAATTTCTTTATCTTTAGGCCGGCCTTCCCGCTTGATATAGCCGCCGGGAATCTTACCCATGGCGTAAGTTTTTTCCTGGTACTCGACGATTAAGGGCAAAAAACCCTCGTCCTTGGCTGTCTGAGACATACAAACCGTAGCTAAAAGAACAGTATCGCCCAGAGAAGCGCTGACCGCTCCGCCAGCCTGCTTAGCCCAATCGCCGGTAGAAAAAACCAAAGGATTCTTTCCGATATTGGAGAGAGAAAGAGAGGTAGCCATTTTATTTCAACTCGAGTTTTTTGGAAACCGCACCGTAACCTTGCGGGTCTTTTTTCTTAAGATAGTTAAGGAGGCGGCGGCGCCTTCCTACAAGCATCAAGAGGCCGCGCCGGGAGTGGAAGTCTTTTTTGTGTTTCTTGAGGTGCTCACTTAAATACTTTATCCTTTCGGTAAGTAATGCCACCTGTACGGGGCTCGAGCCCGTATCTTCCACGTGTTCCTTAAACTGTTCGATTAAATTCTTCTTTGCCTTCTTCGTAAGCATACTAAGTATAATACCTTTTTATTCCGCCCCTGTCAACTCCCTTACGTTTATAAATTATAATCTCTACTATATAATGTATAAGCGTGAGATTAAAACCATATATATTGCGCCTGATTCAGCCGGAAAAATTAAAGCTGGGAGAGATGTTTTATCCGCTTAAGCATATTGGGATGGGTGCCGAAACCTTCCCACAACATATCGCCAAACCCTAATTTAATTTCTTTGGAACGTAAACTGCGCAGCGCCTCCATAGTGATTACCCCGCTATGGCCCGGGTCAAGCTGGGCAAGGGTGCGAATTTCCCGGCGGGCCCTAGTCGGATCGTTGAGAAAAAACGCCCTGGCGCCGGCCGCCGCTTTTACCTCGGCGCCGGATAAACTCGCGGAGCCGGCTACTAATTTATACAATGCCGAGGCCAGCGCCGCCGGCTGATTCCCCAGCTCGACCGACCCTTTATCGGCGAAATACTCTCTGATACGCGACGCATATAGAACTAAGAGGTTGGTAATAAAGTAAAAAATAAGCGCGGCGGCTCCGATTAAAACGGTGTAGTTGCCGGAATCGCGGTTGCGCCGGCCGCCACCATAGAACATAAACTGGCGGGCAATGTACCAGAGAATCATCGGAATTACCGATAAAAGAGTTATAAAAAGCACGTCGCGGTTTTTAAGATGGCTCATTTCGTGGCCCAAAACCGCACGCAGCTCTTCTTTGTTGACCAAATTTATAATCCCGGCAGTAACGCATACCCGGCCGTCGCGCGCGCCCCGGCCGAATGCGAACGCGTTAGGCACCGGCATTGACGAAATACCGATTTTAGGCGTAGGGATTTTCGCTTTACGCGCCAGATCTTCCACCATCTCGAACAACCACGGGTAATCTTGGCGCTTAACGTATTTAACCCCCATGGTAAGACCGATCAGCCAGGGGCCAATCATGTACTGGATAAAGAGCATCACCGACGCCATCACCGCATAAGCCGCCATGCTGGAAATACCGGCGGCGTGCATAATCAGCGTAGCAATCATATAAAGGATGCCGAATAACACTGCCAATAATAAAGTTAAACGTATGTTTAGTGACATCAGAAATTACCTCCTAAAAACTGGGCTATGGTAATGGTAAAGATGCCGGTTTTGGTTAGAGTAAAGGTAAGGGTTTTAAAAATATTTTTAAAGCCATGACCGTTGCCTTAACCCATACCGGCTTTCCGCCTCAGCTATTGCTCCGGCGAGACTTCTCCGAAGCTCGAAGAGCGAAGGAGAGCTTAAGCTTAGCCCTAACCGTTATTCTTTTCCGATTCTTCTTCGAACTCTTTGACGATCTTTCTCACTTCCAATTCCGTGCCTTCGATTTTCGCGCGGCATAACTTAATCAGCTCGACCGCCCGCTTTACCTTCTCGGAAACTTCGTCCACATCGATCTCTTCCGATTGTAAATCCTCTAAAATATTGTTTAATTCATCAACCGCTTCTCTGTATTTAACGGCCTTTTTATTCATTTTTCTCTTTAACCTGGGAAATCACCGAACCCTCATAAAGAATAGTTTTGATGATATCGCCCCGCTCTAAATCGTTTAACGATCTAACGGTTTTCTCTCGCTTGAGGGTTAAGGAATAGCCGCGCTTTAAAACATTACGGGGATTTAGCAGGCTTACCTTATCGGTAATATATTTTACCTCATTTTCCAGATTTTTAAAGAGTTTTTTTAGCGAATCCCGCAACAGGAAGCTTTGTTCTTTTATCTTTTCTTTTCTAGTTTTAACCATTTCTTCGGCGGCGCGGAAAATTCCCACCCGCTGCTCCGCGAGGTTTTGTTGATGAAACCGGAAAAACCTCTGGCTTAACGATTCAATGCGCGAAGCCGCGCCGGCCAGCTTACTCCGGGAACCGGCGAGGATATCTTCGCTCGCGGCGATAACCGTGCCGCTTAACTGCGTAATCGCCGTTTTAAAATCGCTTACTTTATCGATCAAAAACTGCGCCGCCTTAGTCGGCGTCTTAACGCTGGTATGGGAAACAATATCGCATACCGTGACATTGATCTGGTGCCCCAGGGCAGTGATCACCGGTATCGGGCAAGAGGCGATCGCTTCGGCGATCTGTTTATTGTCAAACCAGCTTAAATCCGCGGTTGAGCCGCCGCCGCGGGAAATCACTACCACGTCGATTTCTCCGGCCGGGCGGCCGCCAAAATAATTAAGCGCTACGGTCACGTCGGTTTCGGTCTGCTTCCCCTGCACATAAGAATCCCATACCGATACCTTAAACCCAAACCCCGACTGTTCCAGCTCATGAACAAAATCGTGAAACGCCGCGGAATCATAAGAAGTGACCAATCCGATGTTTAACGGGACTTCGGGGAAGAAAAGGCTTTTATTTTTTTCCAGCAGCCCCTTAACTTTTAATTCTTCGATGATCTTCTGGCGGGAGGCAGCGATTTTACCCAGAGTGAAATATGGGTCGATATCGACTACCGTCAAACTGAATTGGCCGGTCTTGGCGTAAAGGTCAACCCGGCAAAGCAGTTTTACTTCGATATCTTTTTTTAATTCGAATGTTTCGTCCGCTTCTTTAAGCCGGCGCATGATCAGCGGTTTGATATTTTCAAAAATTACCGCTTTGGCCTGCGCGGTGATTTCGTCAAACTTCTGGTGTTTCTGCACCAGGTTTAAATTTATTACGCCCCGGTCGCGCAGATCCTGAATTTCGCCGCAGACCCAGACGTGATCGGGAAATTCGTTGCGGATAAGGTTTTTCACCGCGGTGTTTAATTCTAAAACCGTATAAGTTTTTTCCGATTGTTGAAATAAATTATCCATAATTATTTGTATTTTAAAGAAGATAGTCCCAAAATTCCAAGCCTCATCGCAAGCCGCTTACTTCAGAATTTTATTAAGAATGCCTTTGATGACCTCGCTGCCGTTATTATTTTCTTCACCGGAAGCATTGTCGCCTCCCGTATACTTATTGATTAACTTGCCGAGCGCTTCCGCCCCTTTATTGACCGCCACACTTTTAGTTAATTGTGCGGCAGTCCGGGTTACTTCCACTTTAGGCGCCTGGGCCCCCTGTCCTTTGACATAAACCGGGATAGTAATGCTGTTCTTATCGTCATAAAGATATTTCAGTTCATCCACACCCTTGGCCATTGCCGCGGAAAGCTCGGCGGGAATAGTCACATTCCCTTCGACCGTATAGGCTTGAGCCAAATCCGCGTCGGCTTTACCACTGAAGATAAACTCATCGGCATCAATCGACACCGGTTCAAGATGAACCGTGCCTTGCGAAAACGCATAAGTAAACACCGCGCTATTTATCTCGGTATCGGGGCTTTCCAGCTTCTTAGCGTATTTATTGCTTAACCCGTTCTTAATCCCTTCGCTGGCATTGGGCAAAAAAGAAATCTTCTCTAAAACTGTTTTTAAAATATTAAAATTCTTAAGCGTAACCGGCTTGACCGTAAAAACGCCGTCGGCTTTTATTGATTTTAAATCATCGGCATGACCGGCGGCCTTGAAATTGCCCGCCGCTAAACCGCTCACCTTTATTTGCCCCTTAGACTGTTCGATCACTTCGCCAAGTTCAATATCCTTTATTTCCGCTTCCAACTCAAACGCCCGGCCGGATAAATAATCCTTCACCACACCCTTAGCCCGGATGCTACCTTTTCCCAGGCCGGCGCTAAGGTTATCAATGGTTAGATCTTTTTCGTTTAAACTTGCATCCACGCTTATCCCAGAAAGCACTTGGTTAAGCTGGTCAAGCTTAACCAAACCGTTGGTAAATTTAGCTTTTGCCGCCAGGCTTTCCAGCCCTTTTGCGGAGATATCCGCGTTAACGATAGAGACGTCGATGGTTCCTCCTACCTGAACCGGCAAAGGGACGTCTTTAAGCGCGGCCACATCGGCCTTAAGCCCGCTTAAGGAAAAATTCGTCAGGTCCAGCCCTATCCCGGCATTGCTTATCCGGACTGATGTTTTTACCGGATCAAAAGTTACCTGCCCGTTAAAACTGACATTAGGGTGGTCGCTTAAATACTGCATTTTCACGCTGGCATCAAAAGGCTTTTTAAAATCCGGAGAAAAGTTCTTTAAGGAACCGTTTATCTTCCCGAGATTAAGCGCTAAACCTGGTATTAAATGAGAAGCCGCCACCACGCCGTCAGTTAAAGTTATGTCAGCGGAAAGCCGGCTTAAACCTTTTTTCGAAACGGTTATCGGCGCGAACACTATCTCTACTTTACCGGATAAAAATTCGGGAAGTTGTCCCGGTTTTATCATCGGTAAACGGGATAATTGCTCTAAAGAAAAGGAGCCGAGATCAACCGACGCCCGGGCATCGCAGACTTTAACCGCCCTGGCGATTAAATCCAAGGCGAGTTTTGCGGAAGCGTTGAAATTTTGCCGGGGGCTGAACGCCGCCGCCTGCAGCAAAACATCAAAAGGCTTATCCAGAGAAAAATCTTTTATTTCGAAGTTAAGCTGATCAAGCAGGATTGAGAGCCCGGGGGAAAAGGCCTTATCCTTGAAGATTACGGCGGCATTATTTATTTTAAATGAGTTGATAAAAATTGCCGGTAATGCCGAAGCCGATGGTTTTGACGCGGTTGGCATGCCAAAGGTTTGGAGATTAAGCCTGCCGGAAGCGTCGCGAATAATCACTGTCTTAGGTGCATCAATCGTAATGACCGCGAGGGAAATCCGGTGCTTAAAAATAATACCGATGATATCCATCGCAGCATCTAACCGGGGTATTTCTAAAAAATTATCTTTACTGAAAGCCGGGTCATCGTTTAATCTAAAGCCCTTAAGCTGTAAAACCAGGCCGCCCCTTAAGGAAACTTTCAGGCTTATATCATCAATAGCCGCCGGCCGGCCGAGAGCTTGGCTGATTGCTTTAATTATCTGGGGCTTATATTTATTGGCGTTAAAAGTTTTAATAAAAATGACAATACCGGCTGACGCCAGAATAAAAATAACCAGTAAAGCCATTGCGGCAATCTTTAATAATTTTAAAAGTTTCTTCATCAAAGCACACCAAAAAAGTATTCTGATAATCACATAAAATCATTTTTTCCGTTTCGGGGAAACAGTTTTTTTCTTAGCGCCGGGCTTTCTGGTTTTAGTGATCTCCGGTTTGGTGGCCGCAGGTGACGAAGAAACCGGAGGCACCGCGACAGACACAGGTTTTATTTCCCCCGGCTGAGGGTTATTATTTCCTTTAAATAAACCGCCGCTTTGCTTGCGCCGGGAAAAACACTCTTTACAATATACCGGACGATTACCGCTGGGCTTAAAGGGAACTTCGCATTCTTTGTGGCAATCGGCGCAGATTGTTTTATACAAGGTTCTCTCCCTGAAGCCGTTATTTTGCTTAATCTCATTCTGGCGAAGCGGCGGTTGAGGCTGCCGGGACTGTTGCAGTTGTTGAACCGGTTGAACCGGCTGAAGCTTAACTTCCGGGGGTCTTCCCGGAAGACGGCTGATTAAAATATCTACCTTCCGCTCCAAATTAACCAATTGCTCCTGCATTTTAACCACCAGGCCAGAGATATCCGGTCCGGCCGCCGGCTGAACTGAAGGATTCTTGCGTTTCAAGCTTTTTTTCATCTCGCTCCTTTTTTATAGTTTAGCTATGTGATTTACAAACAATGCTTATGCCTTCTCGATGATTTCCTTAAACCGTTTCATATTTTCCGCGGAATGTTTATTCATTATCTCTTCTACCTGCGCGTCGTTGAATTTCGCTTTTGAATCCATCGTAAAATCCTGGATCCAGCTCATTTCGATGCCGCCGGCGACTTCCCGGTAAAGCCAGATTATCTTCATATACACAAAAGGCATTTTCGGCTCAAGGCGCTCGGCATAAGTAAATTTCTGGTCTTTAAAAAGCAGGCGATAGCTGGTCCAGCTTGTCCCATTTTGATGGCTTAGCTTAAAAGTAATTTTGTTGCCTTCCTGGGAAACTACTTCGCTGGCCGTATACTCGTCAAAAAATTCCTTCCAGCGGGTAATATCGTTAGACATCTCAAAAACCTTTTCGTAAGGAGCGTTGATCACGATGCGATTTACCGTATGAGCCATTTAATTACCCCCTTTTTAATGCCTAAAGTTCAAAGTGCCTAAAATGCCTAAAGTTAAAAAAAAGTTAAATAAAATTCTTATTTACCAACATGAAAGCCGATTTGTCGCTTGGGTTTTTCTTTTTCCACAAGAAGTTGCTGAATAGCGCTGAAAATAAGTTCGATGTCTTTGTCGTATTTATCGAATTTTCGTTCTATTCTCTGTTCAAGTTTATTAATTTTGAGCAATGATTCTTTATGCGCTAAAAGCATTTCCTTAATCGCCACAAAAACACGCATAATAGCAATATTGACTTGGATAGCCCTTTTACTGTTTAAAACGCTGGAAAGCATGGCAACGCCCTGTTCGGTAAAAGCATACGGCAGGTAGCGCTTGCCGCCCCAACTTGAGGTGCCAATTTGGCACCTCAAGTTATCTGATTCTTCGCGGGTAAGTTCAAACATAAAATCTTCGGGAAACCGCTCAATATTTCGCTTAACAGCACGTTTTAGCTGTTTCGTCTCAACACCATACAAAGCGGCAAGATCACTATCAAATATGACTTTTTTCCCGCGGATTAGACGTATCTTTCCGGCGATAACTCCGCTTGAAACCACCTCGATTTGTTTTGAATTATCTTTCATAATTGATGCCTGCCTAAAGTAACCTTAAAACTAATTGTTCAGACAGTATCTGAACAATTTTTCCTTCAGCAGATTGTTCATATTTCCAGTATTAAGCAATATCAAAAACCTTTCTTTGCTGACTTTACAAAAGCAATCGCTTCCTCGATTGCCTTTGCATACTGGGGATATACTTTTGCCCGATTGCGTAACCTCTTGGCAAACCCACCCGGCCACGGGCGATACCCCCAAAACCTGTAGAGTTCTTCAATATTTTTTGGGTCCTTCTTCAAAGCTTCCAGCCGGGCAATCCAATCGTCCCGAAAGCCGGTTTTTTTCCGCCTTTCTACCCATTCTGGCGACCCATACGATGGCTGTTGCCGTTTAGTTCTTGTAGCATTTGCAGAATTATCTTGAGTTTTATTAACCTCTAACCCGGCTGAGAAATCTTTATCCATATCCTTGCTATCGCCCAGAGTAGACGGCGTTAAGCCATCATCGAATAAAATGCCGAGCTCTCTATCGTTGCGAACAGATAAAAATTCTTTTAAATAAGAAAAGGTAATCTCTTTCCACTCTATCCCATGATGGTCCAATGCCTTTTTTAAATTAGGCGGCACTCTATTGCCGACCAGCATAATCCTAGCAGTGGGATCTTCTACGCTTAAGACACCGCCTTCATACTCCATAACTTGTCCGATATGTTCACGGACAACGGTACGAACTTTAAGCTCGACGATAAGTTTCTGCCCGAACTTGTCTTCGAATAAAATATCCATTCTTTTACCATAAAGGGTAATCTGCCGACCTTTGAATTTTAAACCGTCTTCTATCAGCTCCGGATACTTACAGAGTATACCTTCGAACTGTTTTTCAAGAATCATAAATTATTTTAATTTGTGCAATTTGCGTAATTCGTTGTTAAAATCTTTCTCCAATTTATTATCTTTCACAACCTATCACCCTTTTATCAATCTGTGAAAATCTGTGTAATCTGTGGACAAAAATCTTTTGTCTTTATTTCTTCTTCGTGAACTTCGCGTCTTCGTGGTGAGAAATTATTTTTCCTGTTTTGTTCCTCTCTGTGTCCTCTGTGGTGAAATTTTTTCGCCGATTTTGATTATACAATTCCACAATTTCATAGAGGGTGGGTTATAAACCCGCCCCTACCCTATACAATCGCCACAACCCGCGCCCACGCGCCTCCCGTATTTTTTATCTTAACCGGAAAACAATTGACCTTAAACCCGAACGGCGGCAGCGCACTCAGATTGGCCAATCTTTCGATATGAATAAATTCCCGTTTACGGCCGTAAAAATGGCTGGGCCAGAGATTTTTTGGATTCTTGGAATCCAAAAAATCTTTCATCATAAACCGGTACGGCCGGTCAATCCCCATCGTATCCACGCCGAAAATCCGGACGCCGCAATCCAGCAAATAATCAATAGCGGAGATATCCACGCCCGGGTAATCGCTGAAGAACTTCGGCGAACCGAATAACTTATCCGCACCGGTCTGCAACAGGACAATATCAAACGGTTTGATGGTATATTTAATTTTTAGCAACGCCTGCTCGATATCATGGCCGGTAATAACTTCTTGGGGTTTTTTATGAGTGAGGTCTAATTTTACGCCGTCATGGTAACACCACTCCAGAGGTATCTCTTCCGCGGTTTTGGACGGCCGGCCTTCAGATCGAGAACCATAGTGAAACGAATAATCAAGGTGGGTTCCGATATGAACCGAAGCATGGACTATTTCTAAAGAAAGGAATTCTTCGTCAGGTAAATCTTCTTTCCTGACGATGCGTTTACCGAGCAGATGTTTTATCTTATCAGAAAGAGTTTTCGATAAAAGGACTTTATTTAATTTAGCGATACCTTCTTTGTGCGAAGTACGTTCAATCGAGGTTTTATGGACTTCAAAGGCTTTATCGTCGATAGGTAAACTAATATCTATTATTTTCATATTTTCGAGATGCCTGTAATTCAAAATGGCTGAATGCCTAAAATTATAAATATATTTTAGGCATTTCGAGTTTTGCCATTTCAGGCATTTTTCTTTTTTTCTATCACTGCAGCAATCTCCAGCGGTGTGGAGAATTTAGATATTTCACTCGCCGCGATCTTCACGCCGAATTTTTTGCCCAATGCCACGCAAAGTTCCACCATTTCGGTAGAATCAACCCCAATAGAATCATACAATTTCTCCTCCGCGGTGACATCCTTGGCTTCAACATCTAAAATATCGGCGATAGCATTAATAATTTCACCTGTCATAAATAATCTCCTTTTAAAAAATGGCTAAATACTTAAAATTATAAATACATTTTATTTTTATATTTTAGGCATTATTTTCAATAGCCAACACCGTATTTATCCCGCCTCTTCCCCTGGCGATAATCAACGCTTTGTTTATTTTTCGCTCCACCGGTTTGTTCGGCGTCACTTTGATATCGCAATAAGGATCGGGCTGGTCATAATTAATCGTAGGAATAATCAAATCGTGCTGCATGGAAAGTAAAGTCACGATTAAATCCAAAGCGGTCTGTGCGCCCAGCAAATTGCCGAAAATAGTTTTGGGCGCGGACAGGGCGATATTCTTCAAATCTTCGCCGAACACATTATTCAACGCCCGCGCCTCTAAATAATCGCCCATGACTGTTGCTTCGGCGTCAAGGCAGATATAATCGACATCTTTTTTAGACCAACCGCTATCCGTTAAACAAGCCTTAATCGCGTACTCCAAATGTTCGCTATCCGGTTTAGCGCGCGCAAAGTGATACCCGTCGCTGGATACACCGATTCCTTTTATATAGCCGTAGATATGGCGGGAGCGTTTTTTCGCATGTTCCTCTTTCTCAAGCACTACTGTCCCCGAGCCTTCGGCAACAACAAATCCGTCGCGGTATAAATCGTAAGGCCGGTAAGCTTTTTTGGGGGTTAAATTATTTTTGGAAAGATACCCGCAAGTGTTGGCCGTTAAAAGCGCGTAAGGGGTGATTGGCGCTTCCATCCCGCCGGCAAGAACATAGTCGTTTTTATTATCGGCGATAATTTTGGCGCCATACCATAAAGCCAGGGCGCTCGACGCCCGGTCGGCGACAATCGTCTTGGAATAGCCTTTAAACCCGTAATAAATCGTAATTTGCCCCTGGGGCGCAGCGGGAAACCAGGCGCTGGCCATATAAGGAGAAACACCTTCCCGGCCCTCGATATACATATCCCGCAATTCGGTCTCCGCGAACAGCCAACCGCCTAAAGCATTACCCATAAACACGCCCACCCTGGTCTTATCCACATTGTTTAAATCTACCTGGGCATCCTGTAATGCCTGTTCGCAGGAAACCAGGGCCATATGGCTGAAAACGTCGATCTTTTTAACCAGGCGGCTGGAAACATGGCTGTAACAATCAAGGTCGTGGACCTGTCCGGCAATGCGGGAAGGATAAAGCGAAGCGTCAAAACGTTTCACTTCATCAATAAACGATTCCGCCCGTTTTAGATTCGCCCAGAAAGTTTCTTTCTTCATCCCACAAGGACTGACCACGCCGATACCGGTAATCGCGACACGTTCTTTCATTTTATAGACTCCCCTTGCCACAAAGCGTTCTACCAAAAGCTTTACCACGAAGGCGCTAAGACACCAAGAGCAAAAAAATCAAAGATTATGCTTTATTATGTCTTTGTGGTAAATTTTTTGCAGCCAATGCAAACGCCAGAAAATATTTACTCCACGAATGATCGCTTGAACTAAATGTATTTGGGCCGGAAAAATAATCAGCCAATAACTCGCGCACGCGCATGATTTCACGTAACCGTGTCTTATTTTTCCTATCCTGAATGGTCAAATCAATCAGCTCAAGCGCCCGGCCGAACGCGTTAGCGCAATAATCGGCGCGGCCTTTGTTTTTCCAATTGATTGCCCTTTCTACTTCACTGCCCACATTCGCCAATTGTTCTACAAGGCTGAATCCTTCCCATCGTCCGGAGGAAAGCGTTTTATGCTGTATTGTCATCGCCTCACCTTCTGCAGTATAATCGCGCGGATTTTCTGCTGGACCGCGGCGTCTTCCACAAGACGGCTCTTATTACCCTGGCTGGGACGGACATTGATCATCGAATCGAATTCGATAAAATCATCGCCGGTTAATTGCGGATATAAATTAATGCCCCAAAGATTATTTTGTTTTGAACCATTCTCCAACAAAACCGCTTCCAAATCAGCGTGTAATTCCGCGTCAACCGCCAGAATACCGCGTTCGATATCAACGACCCCTTTAACCATATCGCCGAACATATTTTCGGCAAGCTGCTTTAATTCATTTAACGTTATTGAGTTATCGATTATCTTCATATAAAAAATTTTGTCCACAGATTACGCAGATTTTCACAGATTGGTCAAAAATATACAACAAAAAATTTGTAGAAAATATTAATTTTTTGTTTTTTTTCTAATTTAAAATCTAACCAATCTGAGAAAGTCGGCCGCTTAAGCGGCCATTTAGATTATACCTTAGACTTCCCCGGTACCCCGGGAAATCTGTGGACTGGATATTTCTTAGCTTTCTTGATATCGCAAAATGCTACTTCAATTTTTCCAATTCATTATTATCTATTTGTATCTTTTAAAAATTATCGAAGAATGTATCCCGGAAAAACCGCTCGAAGTTTTCATGATATAATTAGGCTTATATTCTCTGGCTTTATTAGGGATATAATCCAGGTCGCATTTAGGATCCGGTTCTTCCTGGTTTATCGTCGGCGGGAGAATCCCCTTCTGGAAAATCATACAACACAAAACACTCTCCACGGCATTAGCCGCCGCCAGAGGATGGCCGATCATTGACTTAACCGAACTGATGGGTATTTTATAGGCGTAATCGCCCCAAACGGTTTTATAGGCGGCAGTCTCGAATATATCGTTCTGCCGGGTGCTTGACCCATGAGTATTGATGTAATCGATATCGGTTTTTTTGATGCCGGCATCTTTTATCGCGTCTTCGATGCAGCGCACCATCGCCTCGCCGTCTTCCGGCAAATCAGTCATATGAAAAGCGTTACAGCTTGTCCCGTAACCGACGATTTCCGCGTAAATCCGCGTCCCTCTTTTTTTGGCGTGTTCCAGTTCTTCCAGGATTAAAACCCCCGCGCCTTCGGATATAACAAAGCCGTTACGTTTATTATCGAATGGCCGCGACGCCTTGTGCGGTTCGTCGTTATTTTTAGCCAACACATTTACCACGTCGAACGCGCCGAAAGTTATCGGACATACCGGCGCTTCGCTGGCGCCGGCGATCATCACATCCTGAATACCTTCCCGGATAAGTTCAAAGCACATCCCTAAAGAATCGGTCCCGGCGGTACAGCCGGTGGAAACGGTAGCGTTCCAGCCATGCGTACCGTGTATTGCCGCGACTTCACTACTGGGCGTGTTAAACATTGCCGCATCATACAAATACGGCCTGGCCTTCCTGGGATCAATAGGTTTTTTACCCCAATCGGTAACCAGTAAAAATTCTTCTTCCATCCAACGCGTGCCGCAAATCGCGTTGGCTAAAAGCACGCCGCTGCGGTGCCCGTCGATTTTTCTAAAATCGATGCCGGAATCTTCTACCGCCTGTTTGGCGCTGGCAATCGCGAATTGAACATAACGATCCATCCGCTCGTGGTCTTTGATGCCGAATTTAAGCGGGTCAAAGCCTAAATCCTGGCTGGCAATTTTGGACACAAATAAACTGACATCAAAATTTTCTACCCGTTCGACAAACGATTTACCCGCTACCAGATTATCGTGAAAAGTATTCTTGTCTTCGCCGGCGGCACTGATTACGCCGATTCCCGTTATAGCTACTCTTCTCATTTTTATTTTTCTCCAGTGCCTAAAGTTAGAAGTGCCTTAAAATGCCTGAAGTTAAATACATATAATAATTATTCTTTTGTTTCTAACTTTAGGCACTTCCAACCTTAGGGCACTTTAGGCACTTTTCTTTCTTCCTACTCTAAACACAATATTCCCGCCATCCGGACAGGTCACGGTATTTACTGAATCCTGGTCGTCTTTCATAAAGAAAAACTTGGCGCCGAAGTTGGAAGCAAACAGCGCCGGGAAAGCGGTATGAAACGCGGCGCCGCAGAACCCCTCCGGGCATTTCATCCCCTTCAAATCCCATTTATCGCCGACTTTATATTTAAAAGCGCAATGCCCTTTTGCCCATACTACCTCAATGTACATATCTTTAGGCTGTGGCCCTTTCCAATCAGGGTCTTTAGCGTTATGCTCGGGCTTGCCGTCTTTATCTAAAATTTCCGCTAAGAATTCAAGTTTGCCGCCGTCGGGGCAAGTGACTAAAAGCGAGCGCTGGTTATCGCGAAAAGGAAATCGCGCGCCGAAGCTTAACGCGTAAATAACGGGGAACATGGCATGCGCCAGGCCTAAACAAAAATATTGCGGCGGATGAGTAAAATCTTCCAGGATAAGCGTATCGCCTTTTTTATACCCATGATAACATTCGCCTTCAACCTTGTTGACCGTAAGCTTTAATTTGGGAAAAGGAGTGTTTATCATAATTTTATAAGTGTCCTAAAGTTCAAAGTGCCCTGAGGTGCCTAAAGTTAAATACAAAATAATTATTCTTTTGTTTCTAACTTTAGGCACTTCCAACTTTAGGGCACTTTAGGCACTGTATTTATAAATTCTCTTGTCTGCGCCAATAATTCTTCTTTTGAGAAAAATTTCTTGGTCAACTCCACTTTATGGACCATCGCGGTTAACCTTTCATTAAGCAAGGCGAGTTGGCCGCTATTATTGGCTAAGGACACAAATTCGCCGTTGATAAAATCAATTTCCGACGGCCGGCCCCTTTTAATGCTTTGCAAAATAGAGCCGTAAAGCGGCTCTTTGCTGAGCCCCAGCATTATACCAGAAAACATCTTCGCCCCGGCTTCGAGCGGCAATTCGGAAATATTATTTAATCGTTCTACGGAAAAATCCGGCAAAGAAACTAATTTAATCCCCGTTTTCCTGACCACCTCCAAAGCTTCCCGCCAGACCGAAAGGCTTATCTTGCATATTTCTAAATCAGCGTAAATCTCTTGCATACTTTTCCCTAAAATAGCGGGGATGCAATTATGGGCATTAACAAAAATCTTAAGCCATTTCATCCCCCAAATATCGTCGGTGATAAAAACCGGAAACGCTTTTTTACAAATCGCGGCGACTTTGTTTAATTTTTCGTCATTTTTAATATACGGCCGGCCTAAAATCCAGCGGCCTTCGAAATTATGCACGACACTGCCCGGTTCCAAATACGTCGCGCCGAACATCACGATACTCGAAATAATATTTTCCCGGGGTAAAAATTTAGCCACAATATCGTCAGCGCGGACTCCATTCTGGATAGTAAGGATTATCGCCTCACCTAAATTTTTCAAGTTACAGCTTACCGCGAACTGGACATCTTGTGTTTTAGTGGCGATGATTGCCAAATCAACCGCTTCTTTAATATTAGTGCTGGAACAAATATCAATCGGAACGGTTATGTTTGAACGAACACCGCTGATTTTTAAACCATTCTTCCTGATTGTTTCAACACTATCCTGGTGGCCGACTAAAAACACATCCTGGCCGATATTCTTTAAATAACCGGCCACCAATGCGCCAATGGCGCCTGAACCGATAACTGCTATTTTCATATTATAATTTTGTCTTACGCGGATAATCGCGGATTAAAAGATACTGATGATCACAGATAACTGTAAAAATATCAAACCCCAAACAAGAATATTTTTATCAGCGATCATCTGCTTTTTCTAATTAGCGATTATCTGTTTTACTATAGGCAATATTTAATCTTTCAAATAATCGTTCCATCATCGGTTTAAACGCCGGCGGCACTTCCTTAAAAAATGCTTCGACAAGCTCTTTTTCCGCGACGACGGCCAAACCTTTTAATTCAGCCAGCTCCTCGGCCGACTCTTTCACTAAACGCTCGGCAATCGTACGATGAAATTGCGGCAATTCTTTTATGACTTTATTAAAAATCTCTTGCGCTTTGGGCGACCATTCCATTTTTATAACCTCTTTTTTACGCTGATGATCACAGATTAAATGAAACAGATGATCACTGATCTTTATCTGCGATTATCTGCATCCTTTTCATCTGCGCTAATCCGTGAGGCATTCAGCCACACTGAACGCTAAATCCGTCATCTTCATCTCATTCTCAAAAAACCTATAATCGGTAAATCCCATTTCGCCGGTGATAAGGTTATCGCTGGCGACTAAAATCGCGCCTACCTTTACCTTATATATATTAGCCACGGTGACAAAAGGAGAAGTCACCATATCCACGGCAATCGCTCCCTTAGCGATGTAAGAATTAACGATTTCTTTGGTTTCCCTGAAAATCGCGTCGGTCGTCCAAACGCCGCCCTTATGAATAGTCCCGGCGGCTTTAAAAATTGCCTCTAGCTTCGCCGTCAAATCAGGGCTGACCATGGGCCGATAATTATCATCGACATAATATCTGGTCGCGCCGTCGCCGCGTATAATATCCGTGGCCAGCACGTAATCGCCGATATTGATATCTTCACGCAGGGCGCCGCACGAGCCAAGACGTATTAAGTTTTTAATACCGCCCACACACAACAACTCCGTAACAAACGCCGAATCGGGGGCGTAAAAGCCGCCATTGCCCACAGTTACTTTTTTACCCTTATAAATGCCGGTCCAAAAAGTATACCCCAGAAAGGTAAAATTTTTTACCGGATTCTCCATTTTTTGCAAGCACATCTGCGCGCGATGGGCCTGGCCGGAGACCAATACAGTATCGCCAAAATCGCCCGGCCGGAACTGTAAAGAATACAATAAGTCCATCGGTTTCATGTGAACTTCGCGCTGCATCATCTGGCTTTCTCCTTTAATTTTGCTTTATCGACTTTCCCGGTTTTGTTTTTCGGCAATTCCTTGATAAATTCAAAATAATGAGGTATTTTAAAATGCGCTAAATTTCCCTTCAGGAAATTTAACAGTTCGGCTTCGCCGAACATGGCGCCTTCTTTAAGAACGATAAAAGCTCTGGGAACCTCGCCGCGTAATTTATCGGGAACACCGATAACCGCAGCTTCTTTTACCGCCGGATGCATCTGTATTTTTTCTTCGACTTCGGCGCAAAAAACTATTTCCCCGGCGACTTTAAGCATATCTTTTTTCCTGCCCACCAAATAGTAAAGGCCGTCGCTGTCCCGGCGGGCGATATCGCCGGTTTTAAGCCAGCCGCCGGTTAGGATCTGCGCAGTTAGCTGCTCAGATTTGTAATACCCCATCATCACGCCTTCGCCTTTTACTAAAAGCTCGCCCCGGGCAGCTTCTTTATTTTGATCGTCAATAAGCTTCGCCTGCATATTAAAATCAAATTTACCGATGCTGGCTAATTTAGTTACATCATCCGGCGAAAAAGTGTTGGGCGCGCTGGTTTCCGTCATGCCCCAGCCATTAAGTAATTTTGCGCCGGGATATGCTTTTTGAAAACGAGCCAACAGCGCCGGGCTCGACGGCGCGCCGAACACCACCGCGTAGCGCAGGCTCGAAAGATCGAATACATCGTATTCCTTTAAAGAAAGAATCGCCACATACATCGCCGGCACGATGCAAAATATCGTTACTTTATATTGAGCAAGGCTCTTTAAAAATTCTACGGGGTGGAACCTTTCTATAAGAACAAGGGTCGAACCAAAATAAAGCATCAGGAGAACATAATCCAAGCCGCCTAAATGCGAAAAGGGTACGCCGCCGCATAAATAAATATCGTTATCGCCGACTGTTAAAAAATGGCCGATGGTTTTTACCGGATTGTCCAAATGCTTATAGCTCAGCATCACGCCCTTGGGATGACCGGTTGAACCGGAAGTATAAAATATCGAAGATAAATCATCTCCGTTGATTTCCGCCACAGGCTCATCGCCTTTGCCGTTTTCTAAAATATCGTTCAGATAAGGGAATCCGGGCATCTTTTCCCGGCAAACGATTATTTCCTGCAAAGCCGGGCATCTTACCTTTATATTATTGATGTCTAATCCTTTTTTCGGCTGCATGAACAACACCCGGGTTTCGCTATGATTAAGAAAATTAATCACCTCCGCCTCGGTAAGCATATAATCGAGAGGAATACAGGCGACGCCGGCGCTGAAAATACCTAAAAACCCGCAAATCGCCTCCGGCGTGTTGGATAAAAATAATGCCGCCTTATCGTTGCCGGTTATTCCCCGGCTGAGAAGATAATTGGAAATTTTAAAAGAATTATCGCGCAGCTGAAAAAAAGTTGTAGTTTTTCCTTCAAAAATAATTGCCGACTTAGCGCCGAATTCAGCCGCTCGATTGGTTAAAAGTTGCTTAATGTTCATATTTGGCCAATCGCTATGTATATTTGAGCCTATCTATCGTGGCTCACAAAACATGAAGCACGTTTAGAATACTTCTTATATTTTTTATCCGCGTAAGCGGATGACAGTTGTTTTTTGCTCCGCAAAAAACAATAGTAAAATTTTACTATCTATTTTATTTTGGTCAAGAAAAATCTCTCTTAACCGAAGAATTCCTGCCGTCCGGCAGGAATTCTTCGGTTCGGAAAACGTTTTCAAAATTAGTGCTTTTACCCCTTGCTAAGATACTTGTTTGTATGTTATATCTAATGCGAAAGGAGGACAAAAAGAAGTAATTACCAGGGGGATAAAAAATAAAAATAACGACTTAAATCTTGGAGGTGAGATTACTACCAACCTCAGGGGGCGAAGAGCCCCCTCTTTTTATTTTTTGCGCAGCAAAAAATAAAAATTACCCGCTGCGCGGATGGAAAAGATAAAACACGCCTGAACACACCCTTGTTGCAGCGCTTCCGGTAACAGGCCTGCCTGCCGTCAGGCGACAAGCAAAATGAGGCTTGACTATGCCCTCTCAGGGTAAACCTACCTCGAAATCCAATTTATCGCCCGTCTTTAAACCGATTTTTTCGCAAACGCCGCCGTTTAACTCTAGAACGTACATCGCTTTGGCCTGGGGACTGATTATAGGACAAACAGTATCATTGCATGGCGGTGCTTCATTTTTTATATAAACAACTTCTTTGTCTTTATTAATCCAGATAATATCCAAAGGTATCAAAGTATTTTTCATCCAGAAATTGCGCTCCTCTTCAGTATTGAAAACAAAAAACATCCCCCTATTCTGTGCCAGTTTTTTACAAAACATTAAACCCTTTATCTGCTCCTGCGGCGTTAAGGCAAGTTTTGCCTTAAATGCATATTTTCTAAAATTGATGGAAATTTCGGTTTGCGCCGCCGCGATGTTAATTACCAAAAAAAATGCTGATAGAGTAAAGATAATTTTTTTGAACATGGGGATTTCTCGGGCTATATCACAATATATTGTATACTGCAATAACTAAAATACAATATATTGTGATATAAATAATATTATGTAAACTTTATTGGTTAAAAACCCTTTGCTTTTATTAGCGATTGCCGCATCCGTGGCTGACCTTCACCAATACCTTACTAGAGACCAATATCCTGGATTTGTTTATCGCGCTCCGAAGTTTTTTTATTGATTTCATTGACCTTCTCTCTTGCGGCGTTCACCGTGGCGCTGGGATTGGAAATATCGATGTCATTATCCATGGCGGAAGAAGAGTTACCCGGCGTAGCGCCGGTTGTTTTTCGAAAATACCCCCCATACATTTTATATGCCAAAAATGCAATTATCAGCAGAACAGCTAATGTTTCTATCAACGCGAGAAACCCTTTTCGCCTATATCGGTTTTTCATCGTTAAATATTCCTCCGCGGGAAAACTATCGCCTGGCGACAATCTTGTTGATTTCGTTCACCAATTTATTATAGTCATACGGCTTGGTGAAATAACCGACCACGCCTAATTCATAAGCGTTTTTTATATCGGTATAGCCGGATAAAGCGGAAATAATAATAATCGGGATACCCTTTATCTCTATATCCGCGTCAATGATATGGCATATCTCAAAACCGCCGATGTCCGGCATTAATAAATCCAACAGCACCACATCGGGCTTAAATTCTTTTATCATTTTAATTATTTCTCTGGGATTAAACGTCGCCCTGACTTCAAATCCGGAGAGGGTTAAAGACTTCTTTAAACTTTCCAGCGTTTCTACTTCATCATCGGCAATAAAAACTCTTTTTTTCTCGCTCATAGGTCAGCACTCCTCCTTATTGGTAATAATTGTGATTATTATAACATTTATTACACTGCGTCAACAATAAAAGAATTATTCTTCCCTCTTCCTTCTTCCTTCATTTGCTTCCGTAGTAACGAATATCGGGTTTGTTATCAGCAATAACCCCTCAGCTCTTATTTGAACACGGTAATACGATTTCCCTCCCCCGGGCCAGGACTCGTTATCGGTGAAATCAAGATTAAAAGGGGTATCGGCTTTATATGTTTTAATCACCCGGCCCGCTTTGATAATATCAATTCCCGCGGAAAGGCTTTTTCCCGAAAAACTTCCGGCGATACGCACATCCGCGGGGCTATTCAAATGCAGCGTCTGGCCCGATATAGCTTTTTCTTTAGTCGGGGAGTCGTAAACAGAGAAATCATCCAAAGAAAAATTTAAACTATTGCTTCCGCCGGCAACATACATCCTGCCCTCTTTTAAAGCGTTCAGGACATCGTCCTTTTTAAAGGATGGTAATAAAACTACGGTTTGCAAACCTTTTATCCGTTCCGTGAGGTTGCCCCCTATGTCAAAAGCTAAACCGCCGATCGCCCAAACCGGTTGGCGGCGCAGCGAGCGGCAATATTGCCGGAGCAGCTCATCCCAGACGCCTCCGGGCTTGCCGACTTTATTGTAACCTTCGTAAAAAACGGTAAAACCGGTATAGTCTCTGGTATCAAGAAGATGCCTGGCATATTCTTTTGTTTCAATACTTATTCCGGCAACCTCAGAAATATTCTCCGCCTCAGGGTGCGCCCAAAAAGTTAAACCGCCTCTTTCGTTTACATAATTTATAAAATTCTGATAGGGGATACTGCCTAAATCATATTGGTACTGATTAAATTTTTCGCGGTAAAATATACCGTTGCCTATAGAAAACGCGGCGGCAACAATAAAAAATACGCCGGCCGCCCGGCTGATCCGGGAAGGCGGACCTAATTGCCTGCCCCACTGGTCTTTATAAGAATATTGCCGCTTGCCGAAAAGGATAATGCCCGAAAGCAACAATAATAATGTAAGGGCGATACCGGTTAAATTTATTCCGCCGCGCAAACCTGCCCGGTTTCCGATTACCGGCAGCTTCTCGTAATCCCGGGGATTTTCCAAGCCTACCGTTAAAATATGTTTATGCCAATTACATATCGCAAGATCACTTTTTACCGGTGAACCGCGCCAATAATAAAAGGGGGCCGATTCGGTACCGGGGATAAAAATCATTTCGGGAAATTTCCGCCGGAGGTTATTTATATCTCTCAGGTAATTATTTATGCCGTAACGAAATATAGAATTATTTTCAATTGTCTTTTTAATTATATTACGCCACGGCCAGGCGCCGTACTCCCAGCGCATTAAATCCCGGTCGGTAAAAATGACAACAGCTATTCCCTCTTTTTTAGCCAACCGCGCTATTTCGCCCAGCGTATATTTTCCGTCGCTAATGGTCGAAGCTACATGAACAATGGCTCTTTTTTGAATTAAATCCCGGCAAAAAGCGTGATGGTTAAAATCAACCAGGCAGATTAGCCCAAAAAATATAAAAAAAAACCGCTTTGGTTTCCCGGCAAAGGCGGCGAGGGGAAAAAACTGCGTGGTTTTCGGCGTGTTGCCTTCGTCAGAAAATTTTTTGTTTTTTGCCTCGCAAGAAACAAAAACTTTAAGCCTCATTAATCCCCTTTCTTTTTTTGCTTCTCATCTCCAGGCGGCACACGATGCCGATTCTTCTTTCCAAAAACCCGAGCATTCTTACGACCATTAAAAACCCCAGAGTAAGCAAAATCAAAAGGATGAAAGCGTATTTTTCCGGGATCAGCACGAATAAAAAAGCGAATATCCCCAGGTAAATAGTAATCAGGTAAATAAAAATTACGATCTGGGGCTGGGTCAGGCCCAAATCTAAAAGCCGATGGTGAAGGTGTTTCTTGTCCGCTTTAAATATCGGCGTTTTTTTAAACAGGCGCCGGACGATTGCCAGAAAAGTATCGGACATCGGGATAGCCAGAGCGGTGAAAGGAATCAAAAAAGCCGTAGCGGCGGTCGATTTGTATTGCGAACCCACCAGGGCGCTGCTTGCCAGAACCAACCCCAAAAACATGCTCCCCGCGTCGCCCATAAATATTTTGGCGGGATGAAAATTATAAATTAAAAACCCGAGGCTTGAGCCGGCCAACGCTGCCAATAAAAACGCCGTAAGGTAATTATTTAAATAAAGCGCTACAAAAAAAAGGGAAAAACAAGCGATCGAAGTTATCCCGGCGGCTAAACCGTCAAGGCCGTCAATTAAATTCATCGCGTTCATAAACCCCACAATCCAGAAGATGGTCAGGAAAAAACTAAAAAAGAAAGGCAGCTTAGTTTCGACGCCGGAAAAAACATTGGTTAAAACCGGGATTCTAAACCCATAGATAAATAAAATAACCGCGCTGATGATTTGCGCGGCCAATTTTGCCAGCGGTTTTATCTCCCTTACGTCGTCAATAAACCCGACGATTACGATAAATGCCGCAGCGATCGCCAGGCCTTCGAAATGACAATGAGTCAGCCCCGTGCCGGATATTTTTCCGGATGGCACGCTGAAAATATAAAGAAGCGCCATAAAGAACGCGAAATACATGGCAATCCCGCCCAGGTAAGGCACAGGTTTAGTATGGATACGCCGGACGCCGGGATAAGATAAGAATTCTCTTTTTAATGCGATAAGCCTTAATAACGGCGTAAATACTGCCGAAAGAACAAACGAAATTATAAAAATAATCAATATATTCTGAACCATATTTACCTATTAACTAATTTCCAACAGCCATTTCCACAAAGGAATGTATTTTATAGTTTTATCGCCGGCTTTTTCCTCAAATATTGCAATAGCATTATAATGTTTATTCGGGTTCTTGTAATTCGTTAAGCCTTTTGGTTTTTATCAATCCCTCATAAACATCTTGTATCGCGTTTACCATAACCGCCGCGCTAAATTTGGCGTCAATTTTATTTTTGGCGGCTTTACCCATCGCCAGCCTCAAAGCATCATCTTTCAATAAAGCAATTAACGCTCCGGCTAAAGCCTCGCTGTCGGCTGGTTCGATTAATATTCCGGTCACGCCGTCGTCGACAAGATCCGGTATGCCGCCTACCCTGGTAGCGACTACCGGCTTAGCCAGGCTCATCGCTTCCAAAATACTCCTCCCCATCCCCTCGAATAAGGAGGGAAGTATCGCGACATCAAAAATATTGGTTATCTCGGCGATATCGTTTCTAAAACCGGTAAACACGACATAACTCGCCACGTCCAGCTGCCCGGCTAAAGCGGTTAATTCCTGCCGCAGATTACCCTCGCCCACAAAAACAAACTTAACGTTCGGAACGGCAGCGGCGACTGCTTTGACGGCGCGTAAAACGTATTGGTGGCCTTTGCCCGGCCAAAGCTTTGCCGTCATCCCGATGATTTTATCGCCGGAAGCGATGTTGAGCTCGCTTTTTTTACCATCCACCCCGGCGGCGGATGGTTGAAACTTTTCGATATCGATACCGCTGTAAATAGTAATATACTGCCACGGCACACCGATGCCCAGGCGCAAACCCCATTCTCTAAGCGGATTGGAAATAACAATAAGCTTATCACACAGTTTAGCGGCAAATTTTTCTAAGGCAATAAAAAATTTGCGGCGCCACGGTTTCTCAAATTCATGGAACGCGAACCCGTGAATGGTATGGACAACTACCGGAATACCGGCCAGCTTGGCCGCGAGCCGGCCGATAAAACCGGCTTTGGAATTATGGGTATGGACAATATCGTATTTATTTTTGCGCAGTAAAGTTACAAGCTCAAACAAAGCCATAACGTCATTGTAAGGGCTTACGGCCTGGACAAAATGTTTAACCGGACGGAAAACTATATTGTTTTTCCGCGCCTCTTCGATTAGATCGCCATGGGGGCGGCAGGAAAATTCAACTTCGAACCGGTCCTTATCAAGGCCGGCCATCGTCAGCAAAGTATTAATGCCGGAGCCGCTTATAACCGGTAAAGTATGGATATGCAAAACCTTAATCTTCATCATAGGTATTTATCCGTTAATTCTTCGAATGCTTTTAAAACTTCCTCGCTTGTTATCGCTTCCATACATACCATTTTTCTGCATCGTAATTTATTATTACAAGGGTTGCAACCGACTTTTTTTTGCAGCACCATTGCCCGATCATTACGATACGGGCCAAACCTTAAAGGGTCTTCCCCTCCTAAAAGAACCAGCGTGGGGATTTTGAAAACATCGGCAATATGCATCGGCCCGCTGTCCAAGGTAATAAACGCCTTGAGTCTTTTTATTAAAGCAACATACTGGCCGAGCGTAATCTTCCCGGCTAAGTTCAAAGGTTTGTTTTTCATGCCGGCGGTTATTTTATTTATTCTCGGTAAATCTCCGGCCGCACCAAAAATAATCACCTTAGCGTTATATTTTTCTATAATCGCATCACCAACCGAAGCAAACCGTTCTTCAAACCAAAGATTAGCCCGCTGAAATGAATTAGGATTTAAACCGATTAAAAAATCGTTTTCTTTTACCCCTTCGTTATTAAGCAAAACCCGGACGGCTCGCTCATCTTCTTTATCGATCCATAACTCAAGTTTAGTATCGGAAGTATCTGCTCCCAGCAGATTAACTACTTTTATTTTCCGTTCGACTTCATGAAGCTTATCTCCCGGCCCGGCAATAATTTTTAAATCATAGAACCGGCCCCAATTCCGATAAGCATTCCCAACATTCAATTTCCCCTTAATCAGGAAAAACAGGATCTGCATCCGCAGATTACCCCAAAAAGAAGATACACGGTAGAGATTAACAACCGCGTCGAATTTTTTCGCGCGCAGCCGGAATACGCTTGCCGTAGCGTGCCAAGCTGCCGTAATACTGAACGCTTTCCGGAAAAATTTAAAAGTATCCCTCTCCAGAGTAAACACGTCGTTTATATAGGGGCATCCTTTCAACAAATCGACGGTTCGCGGCGAAACTAGCACCGCGATGTAACTGCGGGGATATTTTTTCCTTAAAGCGCGCAGTGCCGGTATCGACATTACCAGATCGCCAATGCCGGCAACCTCGACCACCAGGATCTTATCGATATTTCCTATCATTGGTTCAGCCATGATTATCTATATACGAATCATACCATAACTTGAATACCAGTAATGCCCAGATTTGATGGGTATGATTTGCCCTCCCCTGGAAATGATCGTCCAAAATAATCCGGACGGTTTTATAATTAAAAAGTTTTGTCCGCTCTATGGCCTCTTCGGACAAAACAGAGACGACGTAATCTTTCAAATCATCTTTCAGCCACCTTCCCACGGGCGCCATAAAGCCGCTTTTACGCTTGTTCAGAATACTTTCCGGTAAAATCCCACGCAATGATTTTTTCAACAACCCTTTGAGGTTAAACCCGTTAAATTTAACTTGATACGGAACGGCGGCGCAAAATTCTGCTAATTTATGGTCGCAAAAAGGGACTCGTACCTCTAAAGAATGAGCCATCGACATCCGGTCGCCGATATGCAATAAATCATCAGGTAGATAAGTATTGGCGTCGACGTAATAAATCTTGTCCAGATAATCGTCGGCATTCGCGCCGTTAAAATAGTCGGTATGTATTTTAGCTATATCCGCATTAAGCAATTCCTCTTTCAATTCGCCGCTGAATAAGGAAAAACCTTCCGCCTTTTCAAAAAATCTCAGCCAGTAAATATACCTCTGGCAATCATCGAGCAGGCATCCTTTCAAAAATCTTTTAATTCTTCCGGCAGTATTGCCGCTGGACAAGGTTTCCCTCAGGAAAGGCGACAGGCTGATATTGATGAATTTACGTAACCTCAGGGGAAGCTTAGTATAAGCCAGAGACATCCGCGCTCCCAGATAGCGCGGGTATCCGCCAAAAACTTCGTCGCCGCCGATGCCGGTTAACGCTACCGTAACATGGCGCCTTGCCTCCCGCGCGATGAGAAAATTTAAAATCGCCGATGAATCGGCGAAGGGCTCGTCTAAATGCCATACCACTTCGGGTAAAATATCGATTATTTTAGGCTCGATAATAAACTGCCGATGCTCCGTGCCGAATTTATCCGAAACTATCCGGGCGTAATCCAACTCGTTGTAGCTCTTGTCTTTTTCGCCAAAACCGATAGAAAATGTCTTTATCGAGCCGCCCGTTATTTTCCGCATCAGGGCCGTAATCGCGCTCGAATCGATCCCGCCGCTTAAAAAAACCCCCAAGGGAACATCGCTGATTAAGTGTTTGCCGACCGAATCTTCCAATAACTTTAAACCGGTCTGGGCGTATTCGGCAACGCTTAAACCAGCCAGTTTGTTCTTAAAAGTCAAATCCCAATATTTTTCTATGCGCAACTGCCCGCCCTTAAGGGATAATGTGTGCGCCGGGGGCAATTTATATATGCCCTGGAATATCGACAACGGGCAAGGTATATATAAAAAGCTGAAAAAATAAGCTAAAGCCTGCGGGTTTATTTTGAAAGAAAGCGACTTATCGGCCAATATCGATTTCATCTCCGAAGCAAACCGGAATATACCATTATTATAATAATAGTATAGCGGTTTTATGCCCAGCCGGTCGCGGGCAATAAATAGCTCTTGTTTTTTCTTATCCCATATCGCGAAAGCAAACATCCCCTCCAATTTGTTAACGCAATCTTTACCATAATCTTCGTAAAGATGGACAATTACTTCCGTATCCGATCTGGTATAAAATTTATGGCCCCGGGATTGTAAGCCGGAGCGCAGTTCTTTAAAATTGTAAATCTCCCCGTTAAAAATCAGGCACAGAGTCTTATCTTCGTTATAAACAGGCTGGTCGCCGGTTTCTAAATCGATGATGCGCAGGCGCCGGATACCCAACCCCGCAGTTTCGTCCAGATAGAACCCTTCCGAATCCGGCCCTCGGTGGATAAGGGCGTCGGCCATTTTTTTAAGTAAATCTTTATTGGGAGAGCCTATTGTCCCGCAAATCCCGCACATTAATTTGCCTCCCGAATTTGCTTCAGCAACCCCAGTTTCCACCTAAACCAATAAGAAAAAATCATCATACTCATACGTATGCCCAACAAAAATGCTTTAATCATGCTGCCGGTTATAGTTGATTCTCCCACCCTTCTTTTGTAATTAACCGGTATCTCGATCGCCTTTATTTTATTGATAAAAACCATAATCATAAATTCCGGATTAAAATGTGAACCGCCCACGGTAAGCTTGCCCTTTATTTTTTCCAAAGCGTTCCTTCTGATCAGCCGCATCGTACAGCCCACATCGCTCAAAGAACAGGTATTGAATGAAAACTCCAGCATTTTTGCCACGGCATAATTGCCCCAGCGTAAAAACCAACCCATATTAGCTCCCGACCAAATCAATTCCTTAGTCGTGCGGGTACCGAATACGACATCGAAGTGATCGGTATAAGCCAACAGTTTTATTATATCCTGGCCGGTAAACGTCCCGTCGGGCTCGCATACGATTATAAGGTCGCACATAGCCTCCTCTAAACCACGTCTTATCGCGTGCCCTAATCCCTGGCGGTGTTCAAAAACCAATTTTGCTTTAGTCGCTCGCACCAGTTCATCGGTCCCTCTTTCCGCGTTGTTATCTACCACAATCAACTCATCCACGTATCCCGTGGAAAAAAAATCTTCAATAACCTCATGAATCGAACCGACATCCCGGTAGGTCGGCAGGACTACCGAAACGCTCTCATTTTTCCACATATAGAACCTCCTCAGCTAACCAAAGCAATATGCTTACGTATTTTTCCAACTAGTCGGCAAGTTCTTTTTAATTTCGATGCACTTAAATACTTTGCTCCGGCGCGCTCCGACTTTTTTCGCCCAATCAGCCATTTTCCGGATACCTTCTTCTAAAAGTACCGTTTGTTCTACCGGGAAAAATTTTCTAATTTTGGAATGGTCGCAGAAAACGTGCCTTACCTCGTTGCGCGCCGGAAAATTTTTGATAACTGCCCTGGTATTGAACGCTTTGGCTGCCGCATCAGCTAACTGGTTTATGGTATAAACCTTATCTCCGCCGATATTAAAAATCTGATTATACATTTCCGGCATCGTTATTGATCCAGCGATAGCCGGAATTACATCGGAAATATAACTGAATGCCCTCGTTTGATTGCCGTCGCCAAAAACAGTCATCGGCTTATCCTGCATTAATTGATTCATAAAAATTCCGATAACATTACGATATTTATCACCGATGTTCTGGTATTCACCATAAACATTATGGGGCCGGAAAATAATATAGGGTAGCCCGAACATTCGGCGGCTGATTTCGAGCTCCGCCTCTACGGCATGTTTGGCAATGCCATAAGAATCCTCGGGACAAGGCACCATATTTTCACACATCGGCGCCGGGTTATTACCATAAACCGCCGCGGAAGACGTGAATACAAAACATTTAACATTATTTTTGACTGCTTCGTTAATTAAATTAACCGAACCAATCAAGTTGTTTATGTAGTTAAACCTCTTTATAAAATGGCTCAACCCCTCGGCGGCGTAAGCGGCCAGATGAAAGATATATTCAAATTTATGTTTTTGAAAAATCATGGTTATTTTTTTATGATCGCTGACATCCGCTTTTATAAATTTACAGCGGGAATCCACATTATCCATAAATCCGCCGCTTAAATCATCGATCGCCGTAACCCTATGGCCAACCGAAACCAGATTGCGCGCTAAATGCGCGCCTAAAAAACCGGCGCCGCCGGTAACTAAAATATTAGCCATCTTGCGCCTCCATATGAATTTTTCATGGTATAGGAAAGTATAAAAAACTTACGAGCCACTGGAAACAGCCTAAAGTTATCGCCTAAAGCAATTTTCTTGTCTATTTTGTCGCTACCACTACATTGTGAGCGGCTAAATTCTTAAGCAACGGCGCCGATTCGGCGACCGGCTCAAGCAATTTTACCAAAGGCAAAATAAATTGCGGCATAAAATCGGCCACAAACCCTTTTTTGTATACTTTTATTTCCCGGATACCGGAAATTTCCAAATCCTCCAATATTTCTTTAAGCGGGATCAGCCTCTCAACATCATTATCCCAGGGAAGTTTACGCATCAGCACCGGCCAGTAAGGATTGCCTAGATTATGTTCCCAGATTAAAATCTTCCCTTTGGGTTTAACCACGCGCACCATTTCAGAAATCGCCCGACGTATTTCCTCTTTACCGCTTATATGATGCAAAATGACAATGGCCGAAACTAAATCAAAACTGTCTGATTTAAACGGCAGGAATCCGGATGTTGCACAAATTCCGCCTTTTCGGCCCAACTCTTTCATTTCTCTTAACATTCCCAAGGAAGGCTCTACCCCGAACGCGTTAAACCCCAAAGTCTGTAATCTATCCAGCACTAACCCTGTCCCGCATCCGACATCTAAAATTATCCCCTGCCGAATAAGGCTGCATATAAAAGCTGCTCTCTTATCGCGATAGTACAAAGTTATATAACCGGGGATAATCTTCTCGTACTTATCGGCAAACTTATCAAACGTGTTTTCTTGATCCATAATAATCTTCCGGCCGAATACTCCGACGCAGCCAAATTGTGTATTCTCCCATTTGTCCGGCCCGGTAATTTTGTTTAAGGTAACCTTGCACCAAGCGGTTGTAGAAAATATTGCGGTATTGAAAAATATCATTCCAAGATACTCCGTAAGCTACACAGATCACCCGTTCGTCTTTTATCGCGGAAAGGAAATTCTCCCCGCTAGTACAGTAAACATAGCGCTCCATCCCGAGATTCCATAGGCCGGCATTAAAAAGAACATCTCCGGGACCGATAATCATGCTTTTGGGATAATCATGTTTAAGCCGGAGGAAAAAGCCTTCCAGCTTGCGCATATCGGCAGTGCTGCGGCCGTAACAAAAAGAAGTAGCGTAATCGGCTTTCAAGTGGATAAAATCGCCGGATAAAATGGTAGAAATTGCCGCGATAATAAAACCGATATAAATTACCCGCGCTAATTTATATCTGCCGGCAAAGATTATCTTTAAAATTGCGGTAATTATAAAAATAGGCAACACATAAAGAAAGAGCTGCCGGAAAAAATCTTTATACAACACCGGAAGATCCTGGGGCGCGAGGATAAAAGCGTTTCTAATCTTATAATTAAGAAGGTATAGCAAATCTCCCACGATAAAAACGTTATAGAAAATCATCACAACAATCATGCCGATATAAAAACCCGCTTCTTTCCCGATAAGGTTGAAATCGGCCTTACCGATCCGGCCGAAAACCAAAAGGATTAAAATAGCTAATAAAGGAAAATGATATTTGGGAAAACTCCAGGCGCCGCCGCCGACAAAAAGGTATCCGGTAAAAATAACAATAACGTAGATAAAACAGAAATCGATGGGCTGGATAATTTTTCTTGCGCTAAACTCTTTCAGCCTTATCCCGAATGTTCTTAAAAACAACAAAATAATAAAAGGGTTTATCCATAAAATAATTCTTATGGTACGCTTTAAAAAATCCCTTAAAAAATAATGGGAGGCGATAAAGAACGTTGCCTGAATGGGCTGTGAAATTCTCTCCGCGAGGGCGAATACGGGGATTTTATAAAAATTTGCGTATAAGGCCCAGGCGGCACACAATATCCCTATTCCCACACCGGCAATAAGAAATGATGCCCCGATGCCCCTTTTGACGCCTTTACTCAGTATTTGGAAAATAAAAATAACTAAAATGAGCCCGAACGATGTCGAAAGCTTTGTCCATAGACAGAAAAATAAAAAAAATCCCAATAAAATTAAGTTTTTATTGCCCGGTTGGTTATGGGACTTTAAAAAAACGAAGATAAAAAGCAGCAATAAAAGATTAAGCAGGCTGTTGTCGATATCGAGGACCAAAGACCCCTGCAGCGCCATGGGATGCACGGCATACATGAATATCGCAAATAGCCAAAAGGTTTTACCGCTCTTATTGTTTTCATCGCGAGAAAATATTTCTTCGGCGATAGGATAAACCAGGAATAGAGTCAGGGTGAAACAAAAAATATTAAAAAACCTTAAATTTTCTCCGGTAAAACCGAAGAGGAAATGACAAAGCCTCAAGCTGTCGAAATAAAAAGGAGGATGCCATGTACCTATTTTTCCGAAATGAACCTGCTGGGCGTCAAACGCAAAAACAAATTCATCCCCCGTCAGGGGTTTGTGGATAAACAATAAAGCACAAACAAGATAAATAATTAAAAAAAAACCTATAAAAAAATATGGTTTAGTTAAAATATTCGTCTTGCACCCATCAGCCATCCTTAATTTTCTCCTTATTTTTTTCCGGCCAGAATAAAAAATCCATTGCTATAGCCTTTTAACGCCCAGGGCATATCTAATAATACCAGAAAATAAAAAATAATTTTATTAAAAAAAGAAAATATTATTATCAGCGTTTTTGGCGGTCGTGGATTTCCTACACTATGGGAATTGCCGGATGCCGCTCCGTGGGACGGCCTGCGGACGATCTCCGATACAAAACTTATCAACTCGTCATAAAGCAAAGAAAAAAAACAGTGGATATACTTTATTTTTAAAATTTTTAATCCATTGTCCCGGCAGTATTTAAGAGTTTGCCCGGGTTCAAGAAAATATTCCCGATTATGGTCGCCTTCGTCTTTCATGCCCCGGTCCACCCCCAGCTTACCAAAAGTAACTTTCCTTAAAAACCAATGCCAGGTGAAACAGTCTCGTTTGCTGATTGCATAGAATAAGACTAACCCGTCTTTTTTAAGCAAGCGGCAGGCTTGAACTATGCACCGTGACGGATTGGGAACATGTTCTAATACATCCAGACAGACGATAAAATCAAAAGAACCCGGCAAAAAAGGCAATTCTTCGGCATCAGCCACACAATAATCATTCCCAAGGGGATTAAAAACCTTGTTTAACTTCATCTGTTCGTAAGCGATATCGATGCCCACGCCCCTCGAATCGTAATAAGCGCAGATTTTATTTAAAACACGGGCGGTGCCGCAGCCGATATCAAGAATTAAACTATTCGGCCTTAATTTTATATCATTAAGTAATCTTCTTAAATATTCCTCTTTAAATCTAATGGGGTACCTGAATCCCTGCTTATCAGAATCAGCCATCAATGGCGTAAGCTGAGCAGCACGGGCATTATATACTTTTCGCTGGATCTCTTTATATTTATCCACACTATTCCTCTTCTTTTATCGCCCTGGGAAAAACAACATCCCGCGGCCGGATAACCCGGGATAACCCGTAATATACCGCGAACGGATAAATATTTTCTCTTTTAAAAGCAATATTATTATGATTTAAAAAATCTTCGAAAAATCGCCGGGCGTGGGAATGTTTTAAAGCATTAAAAATATAGCTCAAGTTATCTTTTGTGTTTACAATCTCGCTGTAGCGTGGATAACGCTCTTCAAATTGCGTTATTAACAATGGGGAAAAAATCAATTCCTCGTTAGAAATAAAATTAAGCGAATGAGCGACATCATTATCGGAATAACCGTATAATAATCTTTGCGCTAGAAGGAATTTCTCTAATTTCTTATAATTGCCGGGCGATTCGGAAAATGAGTTTTTCAGCTTTTGCGCGTTTGCCAAGATATTTATCGACACCAGCAAAATAATACTGAACAGGAATAAACTCTTGCCGTACTTTTTAACCCAAATAAATAAATCTGCCAGAAGATAAAGAAAAATAATATATAAAGGCGCGACGTATCTATCCAGGCCGATATTCAACGGATCGCAAACCACGGCGGAGAACAGGACGCTGAAACAGAATAAATAAATCAGACATATGTCCGCTCCATCGAGCGCGTTCACCGGTGTTTTTTTTCTCAAGATTCCCGCCAGGATTTTCCTCCGGTTAAATAAAGCCAGGCCAAGGGCGCAAAAGTAGAATAACCCTGCCAGGGAAACTAAAAACTTTACCGGCCCGGTAAAAAGGGAAATCTCGCTTGCCATTTTAAAAATCAATCCCAACATCCCTGAAAAACAAGCGGGTATCGCGGATAGGCGCCAGATAATTTGCGCGACTACCGTGTTGACTAAACCGGGCGAAGCGAGGGCGGATCTTTCCAAGTGCAATATCCGTCCGGCAAACCGAAACAGTGACGCTCCGGGGTACTGGATATTATAGATTATCGCCGGCAAAAATCCCAAGCAGAAAAAAAGTATAACACCGGCAAACCGAAAAGAAATATAAAATTTCTTATCTTTTAACCATAATAATATAAACATCATAAACAAAAAATACGATGTCCCCGGAGTAAGCCACGATCCGAATCCCGCGAAAAAAGCCATCAGAAAAAGTATTTTGTTCTCTCTTCGGCGGTCATTGGCCTTCAGCCACTTGGCTGTCAAAAAAAACAAAATACCATTCACCGCCAAAGTTTCGGGGTATATGCCGGGGTTAAAAGAAGTTAAGCCTGTAATCAGGGGCGGCGTGAGACAAGCAAACAGTAAAACCAGCAACCCGTGGGCTCTACCGCGAAAAACGCGGCAAAATAAATAAGAAAATATCGCAAATAACGGCCAATAAACCAACAAAACTATACTCCGAAAAAGAATCAATGATACGCCAAATAATTTGAATAAAACAGCTCCGATATAACAAGACAGCACACCACCATAATGCGCTTTAGAAAGAAATATTGGGAATTCTTTAAATTCGCTTATATGTTTGGCGGTTAATCCAAAAAATGCCTCATCAAAACACATGGGGTAGTAAAGAACAAATATCACCCTCACTAAAATACCCGCCGCCAGAATAACGATAAAGCCAAAAAAGTATTTTTTCATCGCCGTGTTATCGCTAAAATCATTTTGCCCTTATTTTATCGATTTGTTCTTTTGCCGCCGTGAAAACTTTTTCCACGGAGATATCCCTTATACAATGATAATCCCGGCAATCCGAAGGAATACACCCGCAGCAGCCGGTATCATTAGAAACCATTATATTATTAGGGTTAGATAACCCCCAAATTTTCGGGCTGTCTCCGGAATTAAAAAAAGCGATAAGCATCACGGTTAATGTGCCCAAGGCGTCGGCAATATGAGTTGTACCGGTGGAATGCCCGATAAATAAATCGCCGCGTTTTATCAAAGAAACCGTATCTTTTAACTCAAATCCCGAAGCAATAACCGCCGGGTTGCGCATTTTCTTAATTGTATCATTGACTAAATTACCGTCTGCCGGGCCGGCCAACATGATTATTTTGACTTTTAACTCCTCGATTAATTTATCCGCGAGTTCGGCGAATTTAGCGGTCGGCCAGAGTTGGTAAGCTTTTCTCGCCCCGGGATGGATAATGACTACTTTATCCTGGGGGTTTAAATTATTCTTCAGGAAAAAATATTGCGCTTTTTTTTCACCATCCTCATAAACCGAAACAAATCTATCCCGGGAACGTATTTCGCAGTCTAATACCCTTAATAAATCGAGAGCTACATCGATAATATGTTTTTTGCCTACCTCAAACCCCGCCAGGGTAAGAGATTTTGTTAATAGAAATCTGCTTCCTCTATCTCCGTAGCCGATTCGATGAGTAGCACCGGTCAAAAAAGCAAAAAAATTGCAGGACAAAGCAGGAAAAGGCATCAACGCCAAATCAAATTTCCGTTTCCTTAGCAATTTAATCAAGGGAAAATCCTTGAGCAAATTATTTAAGCCGGTGCCTCGGGTTACGATAATTTCATCGAGATAGGGGTTGCCGGCGACAATATCTTTGGTAATTGCCGAAACTACAATAGTTATATGGGCATCGGGGAAGTTTTCCCGGGTATTTTTTATCAGAGGCGTGGTCAATACTACATCGCCGACCATGTCCGGCCTAAATATCACAATTTTATTTATTTTTTCCTTTTCGAAAGGAACCACAGGAGGCAATAATCTTACCAGCCTTAAACAATAGAATAAAATTCCTCCTAAAAAGTTAAGCAAATAAAAAGTCAGATATCGCATTGCTCGCGCCGATATTCTAATGGGTTTATATTTTATCTTTGTAGTCAATGCGCGTATATTCATATCCGCGTCATCCTTTGCTTTTATTATTCCATATTATTCACGGCCCGCCGTTTTTTTATAAATCGCCAAGGTATCATCCGCAGCCTTCTCCCAGGTGAATGCTTTTACGCGTTCACTCCCCTTTTTAATTAAATCCTCGCGCAATAGCCTGTCACTAACAACTTTCCTCATCGCCATGGCAATCTCTTCCGGGCTACGCGGATCTATCAAAAAGGCAGCGTCCCCCACTATTTCTCGGATCGAAGGGATACGCGAAGTAATTACCGGTACTCCGCATTTCATTGCTTCCAGATTAGTGAAACCAAAACCTTCATACAATGAAGGAAAAACGAAAGCCTGCGCCGCGCTCAATAATGATATTAAATCATCCCGGCCGATATAATCCAGATAAATAATATCGACGGCAGCAGCCGATTCTTCCATCGCTTTAAAAACTTCGCCGGCAGCATTGCTTTTTTTGCCAACGATTACCAGTTTAAAATCATAGTGTTTTCTAAAAATAGCGAAAGCCTCAATCAGGCCGGTAATATTTTTATTATAATCAAGACGCGATACGTTTAAAATAAATTGTTTATCGATTCTATATTTATCAAGAACCGGCTTTATTTTATCAAAATCGGTTACTTTACAAATAGATTCGCTTATTCCCGAATAGACAACGTGTACTTTTTCCGAAGAAGCGGTGTCACTGAATTCCAGCAAATCTTTTCGGGCAGTAGAAGAAGTACAGATAATCGCGTCGGCCTTTTTCACGACTGCCTTAAGCCCCCTTTTATACGCGCTTACGTCGAACACATTTTTAGTTTGCTCGGGAAACAATAAAGGAAAAATGTCATGGATAGTAACGACTTTCTTGCCGCTTAACTGTGGCGGCAGGTAAAAATATGGCGGCGTGGGCACAAAAGACAGGGTATGGAATAAATCGAGCCGGCCGGTCAATAAATCAATGGGCGGAAAATTTAGCTTTATCCAGAAAAAATCGAGGATTCTTCCCGGAATATAAAAAATTTTATTGGCGGCGCCCTTCGTTCCTCTTAAGTCAAAAATAAAATTCTTATTACCTTGGAAAAATATATTATAAAAAAGAATATATTCATCGGCCGAGCCGGCTTTAAATAAAGCATCGATGAGATAGAAAGAATAATAGCCAATCCCTTCTTTCTGGGCATAAGGCACCAACCTGGCGTCTAAACCTATTCTCATAAAATATTATTTTTGACGGCGATGATATTCCACATATGTTTAATAATTTAGGTAACGCGGTACTACCCCTACAATCGCCATCGTCCTACAGGTTTTACCCGCAGCCTTTTGCTTTCAGGATAAAACTTTATTATAAACCGCCAACGTCTTTTTTGCCGTTTTTTCCCAGGTAAATAACTTAACGCGTTCCCGGCCTTTGTTAATCAAATCCCGGCGCAGCCGGCTGTCGCCGACGACTTGTTCCATGGCCAAAGCGATTTCCTGAGGACGACAAGGATCAACCAAAAAGGCGGCATCCCCCACTATCTCTTTTATTGCCGCAATATCGGAAGTAATTACCGGGACTTCGCACTTCATCGCTTCAAGATTGGGAAACCCAAAAGCCTCGTAGAAAGAAGGAAAAATGAAAATTTGCGCCGCGCTCAATAATGATATTAAATCATCCCGGCCGATATAATCTAGATAAATAATATCACCGGCGGCACCCGACTCTTCTATCGCCTTGAAAACCTCACCGGAGACATTGCCTTTTTTGCCGGCGATTACCAGTTTAAAATCATAGTGTTTTCTAAAAATAGCGAAAGCCTTAACCATGCCGGTGATATTTTTATTATAATCAAGACGCGATATGTTTAAAACAAATTTCTTATCGATTCTATACTTATCGAGAACCGGCTTTATTTTATCAAAATCGGTTACTTTACAAATAGATTCGCTTATTCCCGAATAGACAACATGCGCCTTTTCCGGGGGGACGGCGCCGCAAAATTCCAACAAATCTTTTTTGGCGCCATGGGAGACGCAGATAATCGCATCGGCTTTTTTTACAACCGCTTCAAGCCCCTTTCTATACGCTTTTATGTCGAATACATCCTTAGTCTGGTCGGGAAACAATAAAGGAAAAACGTCATGGATAGTGATGACTTTTTTACCGCTTAATTGCGGCGGCAGATAAAAATATGGCGGCATAGACATAAAAGACAAGGTATGGAATATATCGACCTTTCCTAAAAAAAAATCAATGGGAGGAAATTGCATTTTTGTCCAAAAAAAATTTAATATTTTGCCCGGCATCCAAAAAACTTTATTCCTGGCATTTTTAAAATCCTTTAAATCGATTACAAACTTTTTGTTTCCCTGCAAGAATAAATTGTAAAAAATAATATAATCATTGATATTGTCGTTTTTTAACAAACTCTCAATAAGATACAAAGAATAATACGCTATACCTTCTTTTTGCGCATAAGGAATAAGCCGGGCATCGATACCTATTTTCATAATTTATATCCTTATTTTTTATAACCGATAATATTCCACTCCACGCCGATTAATTCCGTAAGCTTAGAGGAATGGGTTTCAAAAAAAAGGTGCGCGAAGCGTAGAATTTTCATAAATTGTATATAGAAACAATATAAATAAACCGGCAGATTAAGGCTGGGGAAAGGCCGGGAACCGGATAATTTTACATTCGTTAAACCGCATTCTTCAATAATTTTCACATACTGCCGCGCCGAAAAAGAATTTTCGTAAAATTCCGGCTTAGCCGGATAACTGTTTAAAAAAGCTTCTTTAAACCAACCGTGTTTTATATTATACAAAAATCTCATCAAAACATTGATTGTCAGGTCGGCTACGAGTTGTATCGAATGCTTCCTGGGCGATACCGCCGCGAAAAATGTCCCTCCCTTTTTTAATATTCTGACCATCTCTTTTATTGCCGGTTTCATATCCTCGAAATGTTCCAAAACGCCGAAGCTGATCACTAAATCGAATTTTTCCGAGGCGATGGGAAGATTTTCCATATTACCGTTTATAAAAATACCCTCGAGGTTATATTTAGCGAAGTTTTGTTTTGCTATTTTTAAAGCCGAGGGAGATGCATCAAGCATTACCGTTTTGATTCCCTTGGCGGAAAAATACGTGGATATGCTGGCGCTGCCGCAGCCGCATTCGATGCAGAGTATATTTTTATTTTTCAAGAGCCAGGTTTCCAGATACCCGGCGCGGAAAAAATCAAAATATCCCCAATCATCTACCGGTTTGCCTAGATCAAACCAGATTTTTTTATGCACCCAGGCATTATCCCAAACAGAAATCGAACCTCTTTTGTAATCGTTACGGTTCATTTATCCACACCTTATAAATCTACGATGATATTACGCTGATAAGCGATAGCATCATATTTTTCAAACGCTAACTCATAGCCATTTTTGTGCAGGACATCAATAACCTTTAAAAATTGCTCCTTACCCATAATCCCGCTGGGCAAACCATGCTCAAAATGGATGATTTTTGGTTTTATATAATTAAAATCAATACCGAGTATAACTTCGCCATCATATCCTTCGGTATCGATCTGCAGAAGATCTATCTTCTCTACCCGATAATCATCCAGCAACTGCGCAAACGATATACATGGCACCTTTTCTTGAATAATTAAATCTGATGGAATTCCTAAAAGTTTATGATGGTTTCTATTAAATGATGCGATCCCTTTAGCCCATTTGGGTAAATCTTTCATTCTCGAGGGGTTAACCCTATATAAAATCATCTCTTTTTGCGCGTTATGGATTGCCAAAGGTACGGGAACAATATTGGGATATTTTTTGTAGTTGCGCTGTAACTCTTTAAAATAATCGCTCAATGGCTCAATAACAATTCCCCGGACTTTTTTGTGATTGCGGACAACAAATTTGTAGATAGGGTCAAAACTGGCCCCGTCACAGGCGCCTATCTGGATAAAGAAAAGATCGGCATTATTCCTGATTTGTAAATACAGAAGCGCCTCTAAGTCAAAAAACTGTTCCGTCTGCTCGACATGGCTCAATCGATAACCCAGTTTATTTAAAAATACTTTTAGCAATTCCTTTAGTATTTTAATCATCCTTTTAAATTCTTGCCATGTATTTTATCCCGAAACCGGAGAACCTTCCGTTTACCCAGAAATGGATAGCCGTTTCTTACGCCGCGGTTGCACTCTCCGCACCGGGAAAAGAATAATCCCAAAAAATGCCTCATGCACGCGCAGAAAGCTTCATTTACGCCTTATAAAACTACTGATAAATAAGAAATCCTGTTTATCGATGCCCTTAATGCAGTAAAGTATTATGCAATATATTACCGCAGAACTTATTGCCGACGGCAGTAATTTGAGTTTACCGAAAACAAAGACAACCCCCACGATACCCAGAGACGCAAGGCCGGACAGTAAAACTGATTTGGCGATGGCAAAATGCACTAAACCGGTATAAACCTCGCGATAACAGAGAAAAGTTAAAACTAAAACGCTCCCCACTGCGGAAATTGCCATACCGGTTATGCTCAAAACAGGAATCAACGATAAATTTAAAATGATACTGACAATCAAAGTGATCAAATTAAAAAAAGCGTATTTTTTTGTATCGGCAATACATAAAATATGAGTAAAAATAAACGCAGGGAAAACCGCAACTAAATACCACGGCAGTATTGCCAGGACCGGCACGCTTTCTAAAAATTGATTTCCGTATATTATTGAAATTATTACCGAAGATTTCAGGGAAATGAACACGGCAAAGGGAATTATTATTATCATCATCATTTTAAGAGACTTTTCCAGCAATGAGCGTAAGCTTTCCAATTTCTCCTCTTTGTGCCACTGCGACATCGCCGGGAACATGGAAGTAGCTAAAACATAAGGAGCAAATAAAAATATCGACATAAGTTTATATGCCGCGGCATAGAGGCCGACGGCCTTGACGCCTTTAAAATAGGAGAGTATCATTACGTCAATCTTACTGCAAGCCATAAAAAATATTGCGCCGATCCCGACAGGAAACGCCATTTTTATTAACTTTAAAGCAAAACCCCATTCAAATTTAAGTTCGATTGATTGATATTTTGTCGAATAGATCAAGGCCGCCGCCGAAAAACCGCAAAAAGCGCAGACGGTGGTTATCAAAGCAATCGAAAAAACGTTCAATTTAAAATATATCGCTGCCAGGCCAAAAGTTATATATAAAAAATTAGTAAAAAGAGAAATCATGCTTTCCTGTTTCATGTCTTCGTAGGCACGGAATATATATGAAAAAGCGGCGTAGCCGGAATTAAAAAAAATTGCGGGAAGTAAAATATAAACCAGGGGGCGGATATGGTTGGTGCGCGGTATTAAATTCACCGCCAGGATTATCAACAAGGCGGAAATCAAAGAAAGAATCAACTTTATAACAATAGTATTGGAAAGGTATTTCGGTCCCTGTTCTCTGGCCGCGGCCGCCTCCCTGGTTACAATTACACCTAAGCCAAAATCGGTTATAATGTTAAACAGCTCGACAAACGATAAAGCAAAAAATATTTTGCCGAGATCGGCTACGCCCAGGTACCGGGCTAAAAGAATGGAAAATAGAAGGCGGCCGACGATATTAAAAATCTGAGCGCCTACCAAAAAAGACATATTTTTCATTATTAAATGCTTTCTGGCCATATAATTTGCCTAAATCTCAAACTCATTCCCCTTCGCCTCGCTTCGCTCACTCAGGGTTTACCGCCTCCCTGGATAATCATATCAAAGAAGCGGGATACCGCCAAAGGCGGGAAATTCGACTATCCCTGCAAGGAGATAGCTCAACTACATCCGGCACTACAGCCTCGTCCGGCGTCCTTCGAACTTGGGCTCGGCTAAGTCTCATTATCATTTTTTAATCAGAAAAATTACCAGCTGATCGCCCCATAATTTTTTTGCGATAAGACTGTCGCGGCCCTCGGTCATATTTTTTAAATTGAAATTTTTCTCTAGATTACCGTAACTGGTATCAAGCCGGGAGATATCCGAATATATCTCATCTTTCATCGCCCTTCTTTTGAGTTGCCATAATTTGCTAAAAACATTTTTTAAATATGCCTGACTGGAAAACCAGCGCCACAGATTCCTTTTGGCAAAAATATCGTTATAGGTAGTATAAAAATCGAATATTTCAAATTTACTTTGCCGGACAAGTTTGCCCAGGGTACCCGGCGAAAAAATCTGAATATGATAAGGATTAAAACCTACCCAGAATTTACCTGTTATTTTTTTATAGATACTCCCTGCGTTGGGAGTTTCCATAACCAGGATACCGTTTTTTTCCAGCAATTCGTAGCAAAGCTCGATAAATTTCAGGGGTTGTTCCAAATGTTCGAGCAAATCCAAAGCGCAAATAAGGTTAAATTTATTTTCCCCGAAATCAACATCTTCCATCCTGCCCGGTTCTACTTTTATGCCGAGATTTTTTCCGGCATATTCCACTGCCGTAGCCGAAACATCCACCCCCTTAACCGTCCAGCCGTTATCCCGGCAGATTTTCAGCAGGAAACCCATGCCGCAGCCGATATCCAGAAAATTTCTGCCGGAGATTTTTTCCTCTAAAGGCCTTATCTTATTTAAATAATCTTCTACCGCCGGGAACCACAACCTTTTTTCTAACCCCTTAGGGTCAATAACATAATAATCGGTGTTATATAGTTTGTTAAGCTGCTCTGTTTTCAGGCGGTTGCGGTTGTAAATAAAACCGCAGTCTTTGCACCGAACCAAAACAAAAGGAAACTCAAAATAAATTTTCTTGTAATCAAACGAATAAAGACGAACGCTGCTGCGCGATTGACACAAAGGGCAATTAATGTAATCGTAATAATCTTTGCAAGCTATATTTTTATTATCATGCATTGGAATTTTTCTATTACGATCGGCTTCTCAGCTTTATCTTTAAAAAATTCATCAACAGCCTTTTCTACCCCCGGACACATATCCCACTTGTAATCATCAAATACTATGATACCGCCGATAACCATTTTATGGTAAAAGAATTCCAAAGAACTCTTAACGGACGGATAGATATCCGCATCGACGTGCACAAAACAAAATTTTGCATTATTGAGAGTCGCGGCAGTAGCAGGAAAAAAACCGGGGTGAAATACGACATTGACACAATCAGCCAGAAATGTTTTTACTAAATCCAGGGAAGTATCGCTAAACTCTCCTTTTTTATGAAGATCTACTCCGGTAGTTTCCTGGGGCATTCCTGAAAATGTATCAAAAAGATGTATTTTTTTATTGGGACAGATTTTAGATATAATTTTTGCCGAACCGCCCTTATAAACGCCGACCTCAGCTACATCGCCTTCTTTTTTAGATGCATATCTTCCTAACTGCCAGAGCAAAAAACAACGCCCTGAGCTAATTAATTCATTTTTATTAACCTCATTGAATGATTGTTCGAAATCATCACCCGCGCCCCATGGGATAGCAATAATCTTATGTATTTCAAAACCAAGAGATTTAAAAATTTGCCGTATGTATTTTTTAATAAATTGCATAATTATTTATATATCGCTATCGTCGAGCGCGACAGATAAAAAGCTGCCGGTTTATAGTTCTTTTCGATAAATCCTAAAATTGCCTTATCGATAGTAGAGTGGTAAGTTATAAAAAATACGGGCTTAGCGTAATCAGACAATACCTTTTTAACCTCCGGCAGCGTTTTTACCCTGACGACCCGGTAATCATTTAAATAAAAACTTACTTCGGCGCCGGCAACCCCGGGAGCAACAATCACCGTATCTCTGTCGGCCTTAGCGATTTCTTTGATAAATCCGGCGGCAGCACGATAGTCCTGCTGGGGCTTTGTCAATATATCGAAAAGCGGCGAAAAATTTGCCGCAACCAATAGGGCCACGATAACGCCGTAGATAAAAATAGGTTTCTTAAAACGCGCGCCTGTTACTATACCATAAATACCGGCGGCAGAAAAAATAAGATAAAACGGCAACACAAAAATAAAAAATCGCTCGTAAAGGTAAATCGGCTTAGTCAGTTTAGCCAGTAATAAAGGTATAAATAATAAATTTAAGGTAAATAAGCAGAAAATTTTGTTTTTACGCCACATAAATATTATACCTAAAAAAAATAGAAATATATACGAGATAGAAACATAAATGTTACCGCCCGGGCAACCCAGCATATCGAACAATGAAATAGCAAAATTTAAATCGAGATTCTGCCGGGGATAATCGCGCAAGGTATAAGAAATTAACTCCGGTAATGACGGCAAATATAGAAAAAAAACACAAGCGAACGAAAGTGTTATGGACAGAAAAAATTTATTGGCGGTTTTAAAATCAATTAAAGGAACGTGGGTCTTATCGTCACCCTTAAACACAAAAAGCCCTAATAGTATTGTAACAATTTGGCTGATAGTCACCATGCCCATATAAGTATGCGTCCAAAGCCCTAAAATAGAGCTTACCGTGTATATGCGCCACAAATTTTTGCTGTCTTCTTCAATGATCCGGAAAAAAGCATAACTGGAGAGAATCGTAAAAAACATCAAAGCGGTATACCCTTTTGCCTGTTGGCTAAAATTTATCTGGGCCGGGGAAAAAACAAAAAGAATAATGCTGATAACAACAATGCTTCTTTCTTTTAAAATCCGGGATAATCGGGGTAATGACCAAATAGAAACAATACTCAAAATCAATGCCGGCAGTCGGAAAGCCCACTCGTGACGGCCGAAAAATAATAAGAAGACACGGCCGACAATGCTATAAAATACGTGCACGCCCGATAGGATTATTTTGGAAATACTTTCGATGAATCCTAGTGTCAAAAAACTACGGTTGAGTTCGTCAAACCAAAAACTCTGGTTAAAATTTACCAATCTTAAAATCAAGGCAATAGGGGTAAGAAAAACAATTATTCGCGCGGGAAAATAAGCGTATTGTTGCGGTGCGATTTCTTTACCGGTCGGCTGAGCCAGACTTTTTCTAAAAATATAATTCCACAACAAGCCCCAGGCAATAATCATGCCGGAAGAAAAAAGCAAAAGGGATTTTAGCTGCGCGATGATATGGCTCAATTCTTGCGGCAATCGATCTACTGCGCCGGCGATTCTATCTTTATCAATAAAAATATAAGCTAATTTTGTAAACCAGGGAAGCAACAAATTATTCGGCAGGCAAACAAAAATAAGAGAAAACACCGATAATACCATCGCGGCGATAGTAAGTATTTTTATGCTTGTCGCCGTAAACCTCTCTATATTTTTATTCATAATGGATAACTTCTTGCAGTATAGTAAAATATAAAAGTCCGGATAACTGCCTATACCCTAATGAAGTCCGGGGAAAAATCTTGACGCCCGCTTCCAGCGGCCTGACTTTTTTACGGCGAAGTCTCAAACCCCTCCGCTTCGCTCCGGGCAATGAAACTTGGTCCACCGAATACAGCGGGACTTAGTTTCATTGATTCGACTATCCCCTTGCGGGGATAGTTCAACTACAGACATTTGTTTCGCCTTCGGCTTACAAATGTCTAAGTTTCACTACCGCCTCCTGCTGCGCCCTCCGGGCTTGCGCTCGGCGAAGTCTCATTAATTAATTCCGGAAGGAGCATTACTATCGCCGCAAAAAACCAAAACGGCTCCATAATCCTTATGATGATGAATGTTCCCGCGCTTAAACAATGCCCCAAAAGACCCACTAACCCTGCACTAAATCCGGCAATGATTCCATTGGAAAAATTATCATATTCAAGCAAGCGTAAATTTATGAAAGAATGCTTAAATAGCGTTAATATAATCCAGAAAAAAGCGGCAAACCCTATCAAGCCGACCTCGATAAGTATACGGGTATACTCATTATCGACAACGGACCCGGCTATCCCCACACCATGCCCCCAGAAAGGTGATTTACTCCATAATTTTATGCCTTCTCTCCAGGTATCAATACGCGCCGCCGCAGACGGATCGATATTGAAACGCCTCCCCAGGATTGTACGCTCTGTCCGTTTAGAAAAAGTCTCCTGGACTCTTTTATATACATATTTGGGAAACACTACGGAGGATAAAAACAGAAGTATAATAAAAATACCTAAGAGAACCGTCTTGCCTTTTTTTGTAAGAAATATTAATACCGGATAACCGAGAATAAATCCCAGCCACGAACCGCGAGAAAGGGTGAACAAAAAAGCGGGAAAAGCAAAAAAAATGACCAGAAAGAGAAAAATCTTATAATTTCTCTGCTCTAAATTTAATAATAATCCTATACAAACCATTATCAGTAAAAGCAAATATCCCCCCAGGGTATTCGGCTCGCCGGATTTGCCTTCGAAAGGAGCGCTGACGCGCTCGGCCCCTGAAGAATGCGAAAACCAGGCATAGAGACTTATAAGGAAGCAGACAAAAATCATATAAAAAATGAATTTTTTTATCTGCTCCATATCGCGTATATTATTGGTTACCATAAAAAATACCAGAAAATATTCCACATATTTTAAAATATAAAAAATACTACCCTTGAATGTCACCTCCCCTCTTAAAATCCCCAGAATAGAAGAGATTATGCAAACGGCGATATACGCTAAGATTGGCAGATTAAGGGATGAAATTCGCAGCAACCCCAGCTCTTTACTAACCGCCATTTTTGCCATCCATCCCAAAAAAACAATAAATAAAAAGATATCGTCGAGCCGCACCATCACTTCTCTTCCGCCGGCGTGGCCTACGCCGAATTCCGGGGAAAGGAGCATGGAAAAAATCAAAACTACGAGAGCAAAATCTGTCCGGAAAAAAGCGATAAAAAAAATAGCCAGGCCGCCGAGAATAAAAAAAGTATGGGGGGATAAACCGATAAAGGTAAAAATGAGGTAAGTTAACGCTAAAATAACGCCGATGAGAAAAAAATCGTTTATGAAACTTTTTTTAACCATAGAATAAACTATTTTAACCACGAAGGCACGAAGGACACAAAGAAAAGATATGATTTTTAAATTTTCAGTGTCTTGGTGCCTGGTGGTAAAATTTTTGGGGGGTTATTGTTATATTCGGTTGCACAAAAGTTTTCTCCTATTTCTCTTCATCCCATAAGAGGTTATGCAAAACTCCACATTATTTACTGATGACTTTTTTTTGCGCGGCAAAAAATAATGAAAGGCCGAAGGGAAACCTGATATATTTTTCAATCCAGGCGATAAAAGGAATAAACCGATCCAGCAGCTTGACGGTAAAATTGGGCATTTGTTTCATCTTAAAAATACGGAAATTGATAAACCACCCGGCCGACGAGAAAAAATTCATGTATTCCGCCGCCTCTACGGTAAAACCAGCTTCGGTTAATTTATCGGTCAATTCCTTTTTAGAATATCGGCGTTGATGCCCCACGTCGCGGTCGAACCGGGAAAAAAGCGCTTTATGCGCCGGGACAATCAAAATCAACTTCCCTCCCGGCGTCAATATTTTAAAAATACCCTTCAGTAATTGCGCGTCATTATCGATATGTTCTAAAAGATTGATGCCCACGGCTGAGTCAAAAGAACCGGCGTCAAAAATTTTATCAATACCGGAAACATCCGCTTTTACAATCTTCACGGAAGGATTGGCGGAAAAACGGCTTTGTAAATATCGCGCGTATTCCTCGTTTATTTCCGTAAGCGTTACCTTGCGGCCCCTAGCGATAAGGTAGCGCGAAATTGTTCCGATGCCGGAACCAAGCTCGATAATATTTTTTCCTAAAAACGGTTTAACTTTATCATAAACCCAGGCATTGTTATTTTTCATCGCCGTAAGTTTTAATAATGTTTCATGGCCGACATCTACCGTGCGCATACTTGCCCGTAACAGCCAATATATGCAGTGGAAAAAATCCGTCCATTTTATTTTCTTACCTTCTTCCAGCGTCCTGCCGTTATAGGATATCGGCGTTTCGTAAACCCGGTATTTTCTTTTAAAAATTTCCGCCGTGATTTCCGTTTCTATCCCGAACCGATCGGCTTTTAAAAGCATTTTTTTCAGTAAAGGGGTTTTGAAAGCTTTATAACAAGTCATCAAATCCGTAAGATTGGCATCCAACAAAATATTGGCCGCTAAATTTACCGCCATGTTGCCCAGGTAATGATAAAAATGAAAGACGCGATGGCTTCCCAGGAAACGGCTGCCGTATACCACATCGGCCTTGCCCTCAACAATTTTCTCAATCAGACTGCCGTATTCATCGGGATAATATTCTAAATCCGCGTCCTGGATTATCGTGATATCGCCTCCCGCATGGCCGATAGCGCGGCGCAGGCAATAACCTTTGCCGTGGTTTTCCTCATTAAACAAAACTTTAATATTATCGCCGCTTATCTGCTCCAGCAATTCACGCGTGCCATCGGTAGATCCGTCATCAACGATGATTATTTCCTTGTTATGCCGCTCATTTTTAACAAGACGGAGGATCTCCATGACCGAATTTATTTCGTTATAGACCGGGATGATTATGGATAGCTTTATGTCGGGCATATTATTTCCTTAAATAAAGGGGATTGGAATATCAGGAAATCGGGATCGGGAAATGAGGAGATTGGGATATTTGGTAGCCGGCTATCGCCTCTTGGGTATTTTTCCTAATCTCCCGATTCCCTAATCCCCAAATCCCGATATCCTGATCCCCTGATATCCTAAAAAAACTTATTATACTATCTAGTTATTTCGCCTCAATAACTTCCCCGAACTTCTCCGAAATTTTTGTCCAATCGTAGCCGGCGGTTAGGCCGTCCCAGCCGGAATCCCAGCGCATCGAACGCGTTTGTTCTATGGCTTTCACCCATTCGTCCACCGAAAGACCAGCGGTAACGATATTGGGGAAATTAAGGCGCGCCACTTCCGCTAAAGGCGCGGCGACTACCATTTTTTTCGCGACGGTATATTCAACCAGCTTCGCGTGAAAAGTTAAATCCTGCACCGGGGTCTTCTTAAAGGGAAGGATACCGATATTTAAAGCAAACAAATAGTGCGCCACTTTCGGGCCGGGAAGGCTGCCGATAAAAATAAAATTATTATCCTTGATCTGTCTTTTTAAATTACTTAATCGCGGCCCCTCGCCGATAATCATAAAAGCGATGCTGTTGCTCTTCTTCCTTAGCTCTAAAAATAAATCAATAAGAAAATCGGTGTCGACCCATTCCCCCAGATAGCCGCTGAAGCCGATAACAAATTTGTTCAACAGATTAAACGCCATACGTATCCGTTTTATTTCTTCGAAATCCAAACGGAAATCGGAAAGCCTCACCCCATTGGTGATTAAATATGCTTTGCGGTTAAAGGCAGCTTTCGCGTAATCAACCAGACCCTGGGAACCGGCGATAATGGCGTCGGCTTTCTGCGCTTCGCGGCGCGCAAATTCATAAGTGAAACGGCCTTCCGGCGATTGATTTTCCCGGGCTGGCAAATCATTTAAATCAAAAATATGTTTATATTTTTTGGAAAAAGGCGTAGGGAAAAGAGGGTTAACCGCATTGATCACCACATTGATTTTGAAATCATCGATAAATTTCTGCAGGGAGGAAGTATTATATATATTAACCGCGGAAAAAGGCCGATGGAAAAAAGGGTATTGCGCAAAAAGAACGCCGTTGCTTTCGAAAACCTGGCGCGTCTTAAAAATATCCCGAAAACAGGCGCCGGCCTGGGCGATAAAGCTGTTTCCCCCCGGCTTATTCCAATGAAGCATATAAACATCATATTTTTTTGAAAGAAGCCTCCCCACCTCCAGCAATCTTTTGTTTTCGTTAATCTCCACCGCGCGAGGGATAAGGAGGATTTTTTTAATCATCTTTTTTCTTATCCTCTTTTTTCTCCTGGGTGTAATATTTGTACTTATAGTAATACGGGTAGACTTCGGCGAATTCAGTTTCCGGATTGGTATGATTAAGGATTACGCCTAAAATATTGGCTTTGGTCGATTCAAGCTGCGCCTTAGCTCGGATCAACGCGTGGCGGGATGTCCTGCCGATTTCATAACAAAGCAAAGTCGCGTCCATCTTGGGAGCCAGGATGCTTGCGTCGGCAACAGGGAGGATCGGCGGCGCGTCAAATAAAATTACGTCAAACCTTTCCCGTAATTGCGCGATTAAGATATCGAATTCTTTGGCGCCGAGGATTTCCGTAGGGTTAAAAGGAAGGGCTCCCGAGGGCAAAAGATATAAATATCCCAGGCCGGGATTTTTAAGAACCTCGTCGATATCCATATGCCCCAACAAACAATCAGAAATATTTTTCAAAGCGTCATCCAGGGAAGCGGTTCCGGTGATGATTTCGGTCAATCCCGGTTTATGCGGCACGCCGAAACTGCTTACCAGGGCAGGCCGGCGTAAATCCGCGGAAACTAAAAGAGTTTTTAAACCATCCTGCGCGCAGACAATCCCCAAATTACTGATAATCGTAGTCTTACCTTCCTGGGGGCCGGCGCTGGTAATCATAATCATCTTGTTAGTGGAAGAAAGTTTTATGTTTGTTTTTAAATTACGGAAAGACTCGGAGATCGGCGAATCGGGATGACGATGGCTGATCAAGCATAAACGGCTCCTCTCCGCTTCCGTCAATCTTTTGTTGAAAAACCGGCGCTTAATCTTGTCGAAAAATGTAGCTTTGGTTTTTCCTTCCTCGTAGGGGATAGAAGGCACAACCCCCAGAATCGGCAGTTTCACCACGCTTTCGACATCTTCGATCGTCCCGATTGAAGTATCCATAGTTTCTACCAGAAACGAAAGAACCAGACCAACCACCAGGCCTAAAATACCGCCGAGGAATAAATCAATTCGTGAACGACCGCCCGTGGGGGCATCGGAAAATAAAGCGTGGTCGATTATGGAAACATCAGGAACTTTTTCGGCTTCGGTAATTTTTACCTCTTCGAGCCTTTCACGAAGCATATCATAAATCTTACGGTTAGCTTCAACATCGCGCTTAACCCTCATATAATTAAGTTCTTTTCCCGAAGAACCTTTAAGCTGTTTTCTCAGTTCCGCTATTTGCTCTTTAATCTGGATAATTTTAGGATGTTTATCGGTATATTTTTGCAAAAGCGTGCTTAATTGGAATTGCAAATCCGACATTTTTTTGTCGGCGTCGTCGAAAACCGTTAAGGTTCCGCTCTCCCCTCGTTCGCCGAAACCTTTAAGCTCTTCTTCCGATTCGCGCAGTTTTTTGGCCAACGCCACAAGCTGGTCTTCGATAAATTGCCGGGCGGTACGGGCTTGTTTATTCTTTTCCGATAAATTTTCCTCCACAAAAGCCTGGGCAATCGCTTCCGCGATATCCATCGCCTCTTTGGGATGCCCTGAAGTAACAATGATTTTAATTATATTGGTTTGGCCGATTCGCTCTGTTCCTACCTGCGATTGCAAACTGCCGATAACTTCCGAAATCGCCGTTTGCGACTCGCTTTCTTTAATCAGCCCCAGTGCCAACGCCGCTCGTTTAATCACCGGGAAACCGGTGATTATTTTTGTCTGGGTCTCCATTACGTCGCCCGGGTTATAGATAATCGACTCGGTAAGAAGCCCGGCAATGGTCTTGCGCTCCTCCACTTTGACCGTAGCGGAGGATTGGTATACAGGGGTCTCTGATTTTGAATACATGTGTGCCGCAAGCGCAAAAATAAAGAAAGATGCAATAATCACAAATTTGCGCTTGCGTATAATTCTTACGTAATCTCTTAAGTTTAGTTCGTATTTAACCATAATGAACCTTTCTACGGCTCCTAGACCTGAAAGCCGAAGCTCCAGGTAAAGTCATGCTGAGCGGCGAGACGCCTCGCCTTAAAAAGCCAGTTTTTCGCCGGGGATATATAAAATATTATATAGCATAAAACAATAAGAAGCAATTTCTAATCAAAAATATTTATTTCTTTGCCTATCTAATCTAAAAACCGAAGTGTATTTATACTAACCGGGAAAGGGATGTTCGGCGTGGGAACAATGATTGATTTTTTTCTTGAAAGCAAATAATGACCAATTTACGACATATCGTGAATCAAGTAGTAAAAATAAACCGGAATCTGTTATAATATTTGACACGCTTAAACCAATCGTCGCAAAAGAAGCAATCCAAACTGAAATTACCAGCCCTGAAGTCAAAGCCGGGCTGTACAAAAGGTATGGTGGTCCGATTTTCGACGAGTACCAAAATAACATTAACCAATTCCGCTCCGACTTAAGTTATTTTCACCGGATCGCCAAACAATTCGGGCTAAAATTAGTCTTGCAGGAAAACGGATACCTTAAGCCATATTTGCTTAAGAAGCGATTTTTATGCCAGGCGATTTTATCCGGCGCTAAATATCCCCGATCTATCAACTTTAAAGACAAAAACGCATATTTATCTACTAATGTTTTCAAGACGATCCATGTAAAGTTTAAAGCCAATCTGGGCAAGCGGCAAGTTGTGCGCGGCAGCCATAACAATTTTTTTGGGAAAAAACGTCCGATACAAAAATAACATTTTCCCGGTTATCCCTTTTTCATGGAAAAAATACCGCCAATAAGTCTTAGTGTATCGGCCAATCCTGGGTTTTTCAATATATTTGATACAATAGTCAACTATCCAGCGCACGCCCCACTCTTGGGCTTGCCCATACAAAAAATCCCAATTGATCTTATCTTTAAAACGTACCAGAGCGGTTTTAATGTCGTCAACATAAACCGGCTTGGCAAAATAGTGAATCAATCCGTGGCAGCATAAATAAATGATAAGGTGTTCGGGTTTTAACTCTCTGATGGGCGCGCCGTCAAGCGTTCCGGCGGTTGCCGCTTGCCAGATTTCTTCCATATTGATGGATTTGGCATAATTGTTCAGCGGCCAGGTCGAGTTAATGATATGCCAGTGTAGATGCAGCACGACCAGACTATCGGGGCGAAAAAACATCAGGCTGTTAAGCGCGCACGGTTTATTACCATCGGCCAAATCCCGCAAGACCGGCGCGCGAGGACGCCAGCCCAATTCGTTTAAAATCGGCTCGGCGCGGAAAATGTCAGCGCGCTTTAGCAAAAGATCAATATCCGATCCCGGTTGACGGTTTAGCTCGTCGTAAATCTTAACGGCCAGGTGGAGCCCTTTTAATATTATTGCTTCGATCCCCTGCTTCTCTAAGGCGTGAAGAATTTCTTTAGCGGACTCAAGTGTCTTCAAATGGGCCGCCAGATAAGCGTAATTTTTGTCGTCTTCTTTCTCTATCATAACTTAATTGAAAATAGTTTACACTATTTAAAACAAAAATAAACCAAAATTTGCTATAATGGTTGATATGCTTAAGCCGATCATCTTAAAAGAAGCAATCCAAATCGAAGTCACCAACGCCTGCATCTATCGCTGCGCCAATTGCACCCGTTTAGTCGGACATCATAAAAAACCGTACATGATGGATTTGGATTATTTTAAGGCGGCAGTCGAGGGTATCGCTAAAACTCCGACCATGATCGGGGTCATGGGCGGCGAACCATTATTACATCCAAAATTCAAAGAGATATGCCGATACTTGCAAAAAAAGTTTCCTCCAGAAAAACTGGGCCTATGGAGCACTCTGGACAAACGCTTTAAAAAATATGCGCCCATTATTGCTGATACTTTCGGCGCTATCCTACCCAATAATCACACCCACGGGCAAATCTTTCATGCCCCAATTATGCTGCGCTCAAAAGAAGCTCTGGGCAACCGTTATATTAACGCCGTTGAAAGTTGCTGGATACAAAATAGCTGGAGTGCTTCAATCAACCCCCAAGGCGCTTATTTCTGCGAAGTTGCCGCGGCGATCGATATAATCTTAAAAACTAAAACTGCATTTGATATACACACCCCGTGGTGGCGCAAAAAACCCTCTGCCTATCTAAAACAAGTAAAAGCCTTGTGCTCTAAATGCGGAGTATGCCTTAACCCAACTCCACGCAAGGATAGCGAAAAAATCGATGATCTTGATTTATGGTGGATCAATAAACTTAAACGCAAAAGCCCAAAGGTTAAAGCTGGTTTATACCAGAAATTTTGCGGCAGAATCTTCGACACCCAGCAAAGCAGTGTAAATAGTTTTCGCAGTGATCTAAATTATTTCCACAAAATCGCTAAAGAATTCGGACTAAAACTGGTTTTACAAAAAAATGGGTATTTAAAACCTCAACTATCCGGCGCCAGATAGCCCAACCCCACTAACTCCTGCGCCAGGCGCAGCTGATCGGGCGTACGCGGATAAATAACTATCTCCTGATCAAGCTGTATTTCTACACAGGCAAGCAAATCATGCCAATCCTTATCGCTATAACGCTTAACGCGCGGCCCGGGGAAACCATTCTCGACCAAAGCTTTTTCTTCCTGCCATAAGGCTAAGCGGAAAAATCCCCGCAAAACCAACCCTGCTTCAATTTGCGGCGGCTGGGCGGCTGTGGTATAAAAACCCTGGATGGCACTTAAAAATTTATGGTAAGCAAATTCTTTATTATAACAACCTGTACCATCCACCAGCAACCCCTCAGGCAAGGGTTTGTTTTTTTCTAACACTGCCTCTAAAAATCCGGGGTCAGCGTAACGCAATAATCGCGCAAGCAATTCACTCCTGGCCTCTTTAGGCTTAGGCAGATCTTTTACTAATCGTTGGTGCAATAAAGTTTCAGCCGCGCGTTTTAAATCTGCGCGCGCTTGAATTCGGTCACACTCTTGAAAGACAAAACGAATATTTTTCTTTAATTTGTCTTTGGTGGTCTTTAATCCTTCTGTCATTAAATCACGTAAAGTTTTAAGGCTATACCGCGGCCCGGCTAATGTGGGGTAAGTGGGTAGTAATCCGCCGACACCACGGCCTAACTGGCCAAGACCGCAAAAATCCGTTACCACAACCGGCACGCCGCACAATACTGCCTCGCGCGGTACCATGCCGAAATTTTCATCTTCATGGATCGACGGATAAACAAATAAATCCGCCGACCACAATAGTTCGCGCAAAGCCTGCGGGCCATGAGCTTTAAGTAAATCTAACCGCGTATGGCAATTACGCCGCAGAGCCTCGCGTTCAAAATAAGAAGAAAAAGTATGATGATTCGTCCCGGTCTGGCTGATCACAAATCCTGGTTCAAAATTACCGGCAAAAGAAATTTTAATATTAGACAACGGCCATAAATTAAGCGCCCTAACCGCCTGGCAGATTCCTTTGTTAGAAAGCCAACGCCCGGCATAAACAATATGCTTGGTGTCTTTAGCCAGTTTCATTTTTTCCCGCGCCGCTATTTTTTCTTTAGGGCTTGGCGGATAAAAATTATCAACTTTAAGGCGTGGAGTAAAAACACCAAGGCCAGGCGCAGCTTGCCTCAAATGCTCTTTAAGGCGCTGCGCCTGCAAACGGCTGGTCATTAAATTTATGGTATTGCCGGCAAAGTGTTCGTAATCAAAATAAACACTGGTCAACATAAAATCACCCAAAGAATGAAGCAAGAGCCGCCGAGGAACCTGCGCCCAAGGCAAAGCATGGTGCACAGTAACCAGGATAGTATCCGGACGCGCACAAAGCGTTTTATAATCATCTAATTTTATATCATCATCCATAGGAACTATTGTGCCCAGGCCTTTAAGCGTCTCCAAAAGATGCATCTTTTGCTGGGCCACCGAAGTCGATGCATTTAAATCGAATCGTTTACCCTTAGCGTGGGAAAAATGTTTCATATTTAAATCACCCTTAAAAGCCGCAAATTGCATTTACTCTGCTCCTAATTTTATAATGCGCTCACAATTCTTTAAGCCCGCCAACCGGTGCGTTGCGGCAATAATCGTCATTTTGGGAAATTGCGTACGCAACCGTGCGATAATCGATGTTTCCTCTTCTTCCGGTAAACCGCTAAAAGCCTCATCCAGTAATAATATTTTCGGCTGCTTTATTAAAGCGCGCGATAAAGAAATACGCTGCTTCTGACCCTGCGAAAGGCGCGTTGCGTTTTCACCGATCGTCGTTTCATAGCCTTTTTCTAAATTAGAAATAAATTGATCGGCACCGCTTAGCGCCGCAGCATTTTTTAGATCGTCTTCACTAAAAGCTAAAGCCGGATAGGCGATATTTTCGGAAACTGTCGCATTCCAAAGCATCGGCTCCTGGGGGCAAAGAATAATCTGCGTGCCCAGCAACGATCGCGGTAGTGAATTTACATTCTTGCCGTCGATTAAGATCTCGCCTTTCTCCGTCGGATAGAGACGCATGATCAAATTCAACAGAGTAGTCTTGCCGCAGCCCGAAGGGCCGGTAACCACTGTATATTCACCGGCAGGGATATCAAGATTTAAACCGTCGAAAATATCTCGTCCGCCGGCATAAGAAAAATTTAATCTGCTTATTTCTATGGCACCGCTTAAAACCACCGCGGGCGTCTCGTCGGCTGTACAATGCGCTTTGCCCGGCGTTAACAACGGCGCAAGGCGCTGGGCAGAAATCAATCCTGGTTGCAGATCTTGCCAATTAAATAGCAATTGGCTGGAAGATGAAATGAATTGATAAATATAACCTCCGATTGCGGCAATTGTGCCTAAGCTTAGATGGCCGGTAATTGCCTGATAGCCCGACACAATATAGATCACACCCGTCACAACCAGCGGCAAGATCGCAGGGGCCAATGACGACCATGCTTCCTGGCGTTCACGTTTTATTGTTAACCGCGTATCCTTGATCAACAAACGCGAATAACGGCGTACCGCAGCCGACGCCGCATTAAAAATTTTAATCAAGTAAGAACGCCAAAAACTTTCTTCTAAGAAATTAAGAATCCCCTCGGCATTTCCGGCCACATCTTTGTAGATTTCGCCCAATCTTTTGAACCGGCGACGGCTTAAAAAGTAGATCACCGGCAGGAACGAGATTACAGTTAAGCCGATCTTCGTATTAAGCGATAATATTATCGCCAATGTGGCGATAACACTGACCGCTTCAATAAAAACCCCGTTTGCGGTCGCGCCGACAATATTGATAAGCGCAGCGCTGTCGTTATCAATCGCGTAAATCGCTTCTCCCGCGCCTTTTTTGGCAAACCATGATTGAGGCATCGCATACATATTTTCGAAGACTCGGCGGTTGAAGTCAAAGCGTATTTTTGCCATCAAGGCCGTTCGGCGCAAAGATACAATCGCATCGAAAATATATTTCGATAAAACCACAATCCCTGCCGCCAGACACAAAAGTAAAAAAAATGTAAGATTTTTTTTGGTGATTCCCTCGTCCACCGTCAACTTGACCAGGTAAGGAACCGCCAACCCGGCGCCCGCGGCAACCAGCGCCAAAAACGTTGTAATAACCCAACTTTTTAAGTAACGCCGCCGAACTACTATTTTAAACGGAAGCAGTAAATCTTTTTTATTGATTCCCATAAACCCCGACTAATTTACAACAATAATCAACTGGTTTCTCCAAGCTACCTGTCTCTACAAATGCCTTGCCCGGGCACCACCCGCACTTATCCCGCTTAGCGCAACTTTTACATTTTGAATCGGTCTTGAAATCCAATCCGGCAAAATATTTAACTAGATTTTTTAGCCTCAAATTAATGCCTGTCTCGAGAATATTTATTTTAGGATTACGTATAGAAAAACACAATGAGATATTGCCGTAAGGGTCGAGCTGAAATCCATCTCCGGCAGCCACAATGCAGGTAAAAAAAGGGCTTGGCCTGGTTTTACCCTTTGGCGATACTCGAGCGCAAATATTTTCTTTAGGGTTTATCCGGCCGGGGACCGCTTCCCGCGGTATCTGAAATGCCAGTGGGCGCCTATCGTTATCAAAACCGGAGTTTAAAAAATAATCCGGATAGAATTTCAAACCGATTCCCCGCAAATATTTTTTTATTTCGGCAAGATGATGCAAGTTTAGCGTAGTTACCATCGTTTTTATTTTAAGCGGTAATTTATTCCGGCGCAAAGCTTCAATCGCAGCCATAACTCTCCCGAATGAACCGCGAACACCGGATATTTTTTCATAAAGCTTTTCTTCTACCGCATTAAGCGTTATCTCAATATTAAATGGCGGCTGGCGCCTGAATAGATCCAAGTGTTTTTTCGTCAATGAATATCCGCTGGTAAAAACAATGATCAAGAAACCTTGTCTTCGCGCGTAAGTATAAAGCTCATAGAAATCCTTGCGCATTAAAGGATCGCCGCCGGTAAAGCAGACCCACAAGACCCCGAGGCTCTTTAACTCATCGATGATCTTCTTTAATTCAACCGTATTCATCTCTTGGGCAATACGCGCGGAACAATTATATCCTCCGGCATAACAATACGGACAACGCAAACCACAGGCATAAGTAAGCTCCATTTGACAATAGCTGGGCCGCCCCCGCTCTAAATTGTTTGAATGCGCCGCCAAACTGAATTTCTTATACTGAATCTCTTTCATCCAATTCTTGCCTCACAAAAGATATTATATTTTTATCCTTAACAAATCCCAAGCGCGAAACGGCTGCCGTATCTATCAGCTCTTCGCACAAACTCAATGTATTATCCATTAACAGGCGATTCCAAAATACCGAAAAAAGCGTAGGGTATAAAGTTCGAAATGCTTCTTCTCTGGGAAGAGTACAACAAAAATTTTTTTTAGCGTGTTCTAAAACGAATAAACCGCACAAACGGGCCTGGTTAGGAAACGCCTCTACCGAGTTGCCAAACTCTCCATGCCATGGCCCGCTATAAGCAAAAAAATCTTTGGCAGTTTTACGCACAATCACCCGGTCATCGTTCAAAACCACCGCTTTACTATACCGATGCCATAACCGCGCTGTAGTGCTTTTGCCGTTACCGGATTTACCGGCAAAAACTATGGCCTGCCGCCCATCTTTGACCGCCGCCGCATGCAAGATCAATCCGTTTTTGTTATAAGCAAAATAGTTAATCAGCATGACTTGCATCAGGTCATAAAGAATATCCTTGATATCCCAGGCAAATCTACCCTCAAACGGCGGGACATAGGCCCGGGCAGAAGAAAAATCTTTAGCAACGAAAGCCATAGATTCTCGTTCGGGGATCGGACAATGGTAAACATATTCGTTCTTGTTTTCCCAAAGCCGCCATCGCTCCTCGTCACCGCCGTCTTCATACACCGCAAAAACTTTTTTGCCTGGAAAAAAGGGAAATTTTTCCACCACATCTACCGATATGTTTATCGCAGAGTTTTGTTTACCGCGATAAATAAAATTACCGTATTTACGCAAATAAAGCTCCCGGTTATCCTTGAAAATCACCGGATAACGGCTGGTAAGCTTAAAAACAATATCGGCGATCTTAAACTTTACCCCGTTAGAAAGACGCCCTCTCCTGGGGGATAACTTATTATGCGCAGGCACATCCACGCTAATTTTCTCCTTTCTAACGAGGTTTATTGAATAGCGCATAGCTCCTCCGTTAACCGGCCTAAGGTGCACGGACAAGGCCGGCGGCACTTACCGGCTTTAATCATTTCCGGCAATTTTTCCCAAATCTGATAAAATTTTTGGTTCTGGGATATCTTAATCTTCGGCCAATCAACCAACGGACATAATTTTACCTGGCCCTGCGGCGTTATGGCGCACTGTGCGATTCCGCTTCCGCACTTAAATAACTTGGTTGGTTTAGCCTGATCGGCCATCAATCGGTCAATCGGCGGCACAGGCGCATCATCAAGCCGATGCGGCGCTTTAATTCCGGCACAAAAAGCTTCGATCGCCTTGATTTCACCATGGTTAGCCTTAAGCAAACAGGTTTTAAAGCCAAGGTCTATTTTATTCCGACGTAAAAAATCAATTGCTGAAAATACCCGCTTATGCGAGCCATTAACTCCCGTGACACCGTCAAAAACTTTTTCACTTATTCCCGGCAATGTAATATCTACTTTATTTACCCCTATACCGGCAATAAGCCGGGCATTTTTTTTATCAACAAGAAAACCGTTGGTATACAAAATTATCTGCATCCCCTGCTTACGCGAAAATTCTAAAATCTTCCAGATATCCGGACGCATAAATATTTCGCCGCCGGTAAATCCCAGATAAAAACATCCGGCCGTTTTAAGTTGTTTAATAATACCTAATATTTCCTTGGTGTTTAATTCTTTTCTGCGGCGCCAGCTTTTCGGCACATAGCAGTGCCGGCAATGAAAGTTGCATTTATAAGTCAACTCAAACATTACCCGCAACGGTAAATGCCTGGTATCCGCGTCGGCGTGAATACCCTGCCAAAAATCATTAAAAGCACCGGTTTTCATCTTTATTTTTTTAGGCGCAAAGTATCTTTTGCCGATTGATGCGCCATATGGCAAAAATATTCAACCGGCTTTTCTTCATCACCGGTCTCCGCAAGGGCAGCGGCCGGGCAAGAACGGCACATTTTACGAATACGGCAAGTGCGGCAAGGCGAATTAGTTTTAAATCTCACCGTTGTAAGCTTAGGGAACTCCTCATAAAAACCCCGGACAAAAGAAACCTTGCGTAAATCCACACTGAATTTGTCGGTATGCGGGCAAAATTTTAACCGTCCAAACGGATCAATAAAAAATTGCGTTTGGAAAGTATTACAAAAATACAAAGGACGATGCGGTATTTTACCGGAAGGAAATCCCCTTTTTAAATAATTTCGCCGGTCTTTTTTAATATCCGAATCAAGCCCGTAAACAACACCCAGCTCTTTTTGATCAAGCCTGTGGCGGCAAGGCTCAAGATCGCCATCTAAGCGCGGATAGATAACATTGTCGTAACGAAAATTAAACAGGTTTTCTTTAGATTTGCCCGGCAAATTATGCGCCCAGCGCTTAATCCTGCCGATCTGGTTTTTATTCTCTTTGAGGGCATTGGCTTTAATAATTAAAGCTATACCCTTACGCGATGCATATTGAATATTATCCAACACACGAGATAAGGCTTTACCGGGAAATCCAATTATTTTTTCATAGATAAGTTTATCCAGACTGTTTAGGGTTATATCGATTGAAAGCGGCGGGTATTTGGTGAAATAATCAACCAACTTGCGATTAAGGCGATAACCATTGGTTAAAATCGTAACGACAAACCCCTTTTGTTTTGCATAAGCATAAATTTCTTTAAAATCCGGCCGGATCAAGGGGTCGCCGCCGGTTAAGGTAAGCCAGAAACAACCGGCGGCATATATTTCATCTAAAACTTTTTTGACCTGGGCCGTGGTCAATTCCCGGCCGATATTTTCACTGCCTTTACAATAGCAATGCCGACAGTTATAGTCACAGCGATAGGTCAAATCGATCTGGCCATTTATAGGCTTATGCCGCTGATCGGAAAATTTCTCTTCAAGATAGGCTAATCCGTGAGCAAGCATCTCCCCTAAGTTGATGACCTGTTTGCAGAGTTTCCATTTAGGCAGTAGTTATTAATACAGACATTGGTCTGGCAAATGCTCCGGTTGGCAACTCGGCCGCCGGTGCCGTTGGCAGGGCATTTCCTGTTTGTTGTATAACAACTGCACGCCAAAACTGCCTGTTCGGGGTTAAGCTTGACACGGGTAACGATCGGGTTAAATTTGGGTTTGTTCATAGTCTCCTCCCACGGCTTAATTAACCGCTTTTATATCTTTTAAGTCTTTCAGCAATGCCGCCATCAGCTTATCAAGTTCGCCGGCGTTTACGTCAAACTCGTTGAGAATATCTTTTTTAATCCGGCTTAAACCGCGTTTACCGTCAATCAGCTCCCAAACACGCGCCGCCGGTTTATTCAGCGTATAAATACAATTCATCTCTTTAGTATCTTTGCAGATCGGTAAGAGCACGGTTTCCGCGCCGATGGCGCGGCTGACGATATTTTTATTCTTTTTCAGAATTTCTTTATCTTGCATAAACCCCTGCCTCCCTCATTAACCGCTTAAGAATCGTTATTTTCCGCTTAACCCGCTTGCTGCCTTTAGCCGGTATCTTAAAACTACCGGTTCGCATTTTTACATAAGCAATTATATCATCCCTTTGTGTCTTGCCAAGCTTAAAAGAAACCCTTAAAAGCTTGGCTAAAACATCCAACCCGCCGACGCCTAGACGCAAAGCGTGGCGGTAGCTTGCGGCGGCAAAAGCATACTCTTTTTTTACCCGGTAAATATCTGCCGCCCAATAATAGCTTGCGCCCGCCAACGGCATAAGGCGTCGATGTAAAGCAAACAATTTTTGCGCCTCATCCAACCGTTTTAATCCAAAATTTGCCTGAGCTAACCCGAAAATAATTTGCGCGCGTAACCCTTTTTTAATTGATTTTTGTTTTAACGGCGAATGAAAACAGTTTAATGCTTTCAAGTATTTTTTCTTTCGCAAAAAGATTACACCCATATTCTTTAAAGCCGCCGGATTTTTGGGATCAACACAAAATATTTTTTTGACTTCTTTTTGCGCCGGGTTAAAGCGGTTTTTGGCCAAATACAACGGCCCGTAATTATTGTCATCGTCGCGATAGGCCGGATCAAAGCCAACCGCCCGCCAATAATCGCTTTTTTTACCGGAAGCTAAAAATTTTTTAAAGTTTTGTGCGGCTTGCCGACGACGGCAAAAACTTTTGGCAAATTTTTGCTGATTAAAACTATAGGCTAATTCATCGCCCAGACAGCGATAAACCATGGGCGTAAACCCGCCGTTGGTCGAGTAAACAATCGTAGTTATCACGGGGCTTTTTATTTTTGCGGCTAACTTTTCTCTTAACACCTCCGGTATTATCCAGGGCCTGCGCTTGCCGATATCACAAGTATTATCGGCGCGCGATAAATCACCGACCACTAAAAAATCCGTATCAATATCCAAAAGCACAGGTTGAGAAAAAACCGGCAAGGTCTCCAAAGTGCAGGCCCAAAATTCCCTACCCCACGCCTTAATAAAAGCTAACCCTTTTGCTTTGTGTATTAATTTTACTTTTTGTCCGGTAAACGACCGGGTAAATATCCTTTTTATCAATTTAAAATTTTTCTCAAAAGAGCCGGCATCGCCGGGAATAACCCACCAGAAATTTTTAACCAGGCCTTCGCGCATCGCCGGGTAAATATAATTACCGATATCGGTTTGTTTATCCAAATCTTTTTCATACTCTAAGAAAGATAATGTGTACTCGAGATTTTGTTTCAGTTGTTTTAAATTGACCGCCTGGGCGAGTATTTCCTGGGGATCGCGCGCGTAATGCATTACGAAATCAATATGTGCGTCTACATGAACCAAATCCAGGTTTTTAACGCTTAGTTTACGCCAAATCTTCAGCGCTTCGTCGTGATCTTCTTTTAAAAAAACTTCCATCATTTCTTTTTATAGATATAGATATTTGGACCCGGTCTTTGGATTTCTTTAAAGCCCACGAACGGCATATAGAAACAGTCATCCTGATCAAACCAGTTAGATTTATTGTCAATGTTAATCGACTTGAATTCTGCCAAAAGATAATAAGATTTTAGTATAATTTCTTTCTGTTCCGGATCAATTAAACAAAATCTCTTCAGGGGCGATTCTTCTAAAACGATATATTTTGACATATTTGATTGGCCATTCCAACCGTCTAGGTTGAAACCTTTGATCTTATTGTTTCTTAAGTAATCCATTATTATTTTATCCGACCGGCTCATATCTTTATCCGATAACCCCAGGGATGCCGGGGCAAGCTGGATCCCGTAGCCGGAGTCAAAAATTGCGATAGAACTTCTTTCGGGAAGATTCTTGTTGATCCATTCTGCCGCGATTAAGCGATTATCCTTTTTTGACAGCAAAATATCAAAACGTAAAATATTATAAACCGAAGGCAAGATAATTAAAAATGGAAATATCAGCATTACCGCTTTATTTAAGATTGGGTTTAAATATTTTCCAAGACCATTAATAAGATATACAGTGGATACGGCGGCAGTAATGCAAAGATAGGGAACAAGCGGAATAGCATATCTCAAGAACACTCCATATCCCCGGCCGATTATGGCATAATATACCAATGGAAAGGAACATAGTATAAACGCTTTTTTAAAATTAATTTTTATAAGTACTAAGATTCCCGCTAATGATGCGAAAAATAAACTAAAGCCCATACCAAACAGTAAAGAAAACCTTAAATGATACCACCATCCTTTACCAAGAATGATGTCTTCCCCATGGATGAAACGTTTTATTGTCCCCAAGTAATCGCTTATAAAATGATTAAAATCTAATACCGCATATGGAGTCCCTAACAAAAAGGCCGCGATAAAAAAGATTATAAAAAACAACATTTTTTTAGCAGGAGAAAGCGGATGCGCCAACGCCTTATCTTCGCCTTTAGTCAGAGATAGGCTTAAACTATTAACAATTAACATCGGCGCAATTAATAAGATGCCGATATATTTAGTAGAAGCGGCTAGCCCGGCAAATACCCCGGATAAAATATAGTTTTTTATTAAGTTATCCTGGTGAGATTTTATGATAAAAAGCATGGAGCACATAACAAAAAAAACTGCCGGGACATCAACAGTTCCAAAGTGAGAGTCTCTGACGTGAAGATATGCGAAACTCAAAAAAAATGCGGAAATTATTGCAGTTTTTCTATCAAAAAATCTTTCGGCTGCCTTATAGCACATAAATACCGTCGCCACGCCAAAAGACGCGGAGAGAAACCTATTGATTAAATAAAGGTCTTTATAATTTGTAACGACAACCTCTCTAACAAAATCCGACAGCAATCTATATTTGCCGGTAAATAAACCAAAAATAAAATATAAACCATAAAAACAAAAATTAATATATTTGTACAGGGACGGGTAATTAAACGCTTCGGGATTAAAATTATGCAATGGAGATTTTACGATATCCACGATTTGTTCCTCATCCGGCCGGCAATTTGTATTCGGCAATCCGAAGCCTATCCCCCAAATTCTTACCATTGCCGCGCACAATAGGATAAATATAAGCAAATAGTTATTTTTTAATATTTTTAGAATTTTTATTTTTTTATATAGTCGGTTAAAATGAGCCAAAATCGGCGACAAAAAAAATAGAATCATAACCGCCCGGAAGCGTGCCCAAGGCGTTTCCAAGCCGACTATTTTGTTCGCGCTGACCACCGCTGCGACTTTGCCTTCCACCATATTTTCACTAACCGGTTCCCCGCCGGGGCCGGAGGTATCCGGACGGCAATAAAATACCCAACTACCGTTTTTTTTCTCTTTACGCAGCAGACGATGGCAAAGTAACTGGCCGTCGGCATGGTAAAGCATCAAATCCCCGGGATTAAATTCCGAACCGGCTATTTTTTTAATTAATATTTTTTGGCCGGCGCGTAAAAATGGCCACATGCAAAAACCCTTTACCTCAAAAAACGTAATATTTTGTCCGCTCATTTAATCACAATATTTCCTGACGCGTATTTTTCCCATTTGATCCCGATGGATTCGCCGCATAGCGAAAAACTTACCTTTCCGAATCGTTTGCGCCGGTCTTTGGAGACTGAAGTTCCGGCGTTAGCCCCGGCTAAAAGCTGATGATACACATTCATAATGAACCCGGCCTGGTCTGCGGTCATACCATGCTTATTTTTAAACGGAATAAAAAATTGAAACGGTAAAACTTTATTTTTATTAAAACTTACCCCGTAATTCCTAGGACTGTGATAGACATAATTACCCGGGGTGAGATAAAAAATGTTAAAAGTCACGGCGGCGATATCTTTTTTATTTTCGATCAAAAAACCGACGGTTTCCATCGCGTCACCATGCGTTTCCCCCGGCATACCGATCATGGTCTGCAAATCTACCCGAACACCCGATTGCGCGCAATCCTGGATCACTCGGGCAGAAATAGCCTGCCGGTTGCCTTTATGGAGAAAATCGCACACCCGGTCACACGCCGATTCGAAACCGAAATTAACCTGGAAAAGGCCGGCTTGTTTAGCTGTTGCAAAAATTTTCTGGTTAAACCCGGAGTCAAGGCGAGCCATGGTCCACCATTTGATTTTTATGCTATTTTTGATTAAGGCGCGCGATATTTCGAGCATCTGGCGCGGCGCCATGCCGGGATCACCCATCATCAAATCAGTTACGCCGAATCGCTTGATCAACTCTTTGACTTCGGCGGCAACACGATCGGCGCTTTTAGCCCGATAAGACGGTTTCGGTAAAGGCAAATCGACACAATAAGCGCACTTAGACCAATAACAACCGCGTGAAGTCTCATAGGTAAGGTGCGGCGTGACCTTACTCGAATCATAACGGTTTAAAGGTAACCCGGAAAAATCCGGCGTAGCCAAAGCGTTTATATCTTCGCCTCGCGGGTTAAGCAACGGTTTTTTATTTTTTTGGGTAATTACGTTAGCCAAGGGCGGCAAAGCCTTTTTACTCCCACGCCAAGCATCGACCAACGCATAGAGCGGCGTTTCACCCTCAAAAACGATCAGACTGTCGAAGCAGGCAAAAAAATCATCACGTTTTTTAAGTTCATCCCGGAATAATGTCACCCATTGCCCGCCGAGGTTAACATGTACATCCGGGAGAAGTTGTTTTATCAATAATCCTAAAGTAAGCGCCGGAATAGCCTGCGAAGGCGAGATCACCGAAATACCGATCAAATCAATCTTATCTTTTTTAAGACGAGTGATAATTCTTTCGGCGAGATAGAATTGATAAAAAGTATTGTTCTCCTTATCCGCCAGATAACGAAAAAGATACTTCGAAGATAAAAGGCGCTCGGTGAAATAAAATGAGCTGTTGGAGCTATTACCGTAAGGAAGATCTGCCAAGGCCTTACCGCGCCTACGCGGTAACAATTGGGAATAATAATGCCCTTTAAGCCGCTGGGTAAAAAAATCATTTACCAACCGCCGCAAAAGTAATTTCTTGTCGCCGGCGGTCAATCCCTTGCCTTTAATTTTCGATAAAAGAAAATCGCGGTAAGCCAGATTTAAATCGACCTGCCCGGCTTTAATTCCTTTGCTTTTAAGAAATCCCAGTAAGACCGGCGTGCCTAAGGGGGGAAAATTATAATCGTAATCAGGGGGGATACAAAGAATAACTTTAGACATACATTTAACTATAAATTCGCCGCGTATTGGGAAATCGATTTAAGCATCTCAATCGAGGATAAATCAAGTCATCTGGCCGTTTCGCCTTCCACAATTCCCTCTTTGACAAATTTTTTATATTCTGAACCGGCGATCTCAATCAACTCAGCTTCCTTACGCTTATCATATCCAAATACAAGGCCAACGGCAAAGCCGAAGCCTTTATAATAAAATTGACGATAAGGTAATTCTATTGCCCGGATATAATTCGGTAGCTTAGAGACGTCTTTAGAAAACTCTACTTTTCGGCCGAAGCCTTCGTAAAAAAAGGGCCGGTATCGCGGTTCAATGATCTTCGCTGCGGCCAACGCCCGCCGAAGCCGATCAGGATAATTAGCAAAAAAAAGCGACCCCCAACCACGGTATAAAAACGGTTGATAGGGGGCATTTATTTCTTTTTCAAAAAACCGAATAACTGTTTCCGGCTTAGACTTCTCCATCCGCAAAGCAATTCCCGTGCCCAGACCTTCGTAAAATTGTATTTTTTCATTTTCCGGCAGTTTATTGAACGGCGCGATATATTTACCTAATCCCCGGCTAATTTTAAAACCGATTTTATCGCCGATTATATTATAAGAATATCCTTTGTAGGAAAAAAATTTACCGAAGTTTTTCATCGAAATAATATTTAAATTTCCCAGCAACCCCAGGCCTAATACAAAAAGCAGGGTAAGACTGAACAAAATTTTATTTTTCATCTTCCCGGCGAAGATACCTAAAATAGCCAGAAAAAACGGAATAGCCGGGGTCAGATAGCGGTAGCCAATATAATGCGGCCAAAGTAACGGATCTTCCCAGGGCGGGGACAATATCCAGTAATCACTCAGGATGAAACAACTTAAAAAAAATACCGGGTAGGCTAAAATAATCACTTCGGAAGGAACCGCTGCGGGGGCGACCTTGACTTCCTTCAGGGTTATCGGATAAATTGCAGCCTTTCCTGATAAAAAAATAATTTTACGGTTAATCCAAAAAAGATAAGCGAAAGCCGACAAAAATATAAAATAATAAAGATAGGAAAATATTTTCCCGTTTAAATTAAAAATATTGCCGAAAAGAAATGAATTGGGCAGATCATGCGAAAACAGCAACAGGGCCTTGGGCAAAGCGCCGTTTATATTGCAGGCTAGTATATTCGACAATAAAGACTGGCCCCTTATGGCCAAGGCATTACCTTTATAAACCAGTTCATAATAAATGGCCGGTGAAAAACCCGTAATAAACCCCAAACAAAAAATAAAAAATACTTTTCTTAAAAAAACTCGCCGATCGAAAATGAACCAAAAAATTAATAAAAATAACAATGGGATAAGAGATGTCTCCACAAACCAGAGGCCGAATCCGGAAATTAATCCCAACAAGAAAAAATTTTTATAACCGGTATAAAAAATATTGTCGCCGGATTTTACCCGCGCGTTTAAAAAAATATTGCAAAAAATAAATATACTCAAGATAGTAAAAAAATTTGTCTCGGGATGGGAGCCCCAGGTAATAAAAGAAGTCATCGTATAAAACGGCATGCATAAAAGAAACACGGCAGCGGTTATAACCGCTGTCCGACGATTGAAAAATCTATCCATAAATAAATACCACAACAAAAAAGTCCCCAGGGCAAAAACAAGGCCGACTAATTTAAGGCTTATATAGGTATGGCCGAATAAAAGAAAAAACGGCACCGCCAATATACCTACAACCAATGTGCCGCCGGGGAAATAATCTACTTTATAATCTAAATATTCCCACGGCGACATCAACGGGCCTTTGATGATTTCTCTGGTGATTGTGCCGCGATAAAGCTCCTCTGGTTCATAGAGCCGGTTTAGATAAGAAAATAAAACCAGCAACCTCATCGCCAAAAACAAAACGGTCAATCCGGTTATAATGATTATGCTTTTAGGTATTTTGCTTTGCGTCATTTTCTTCGGTAAATCCTCATGCCGTTTATCATCATTATCGCTCCCAGAATAAAACCCAGAACCACCTTAGAAATCAATGACGGCGGCTCAAGCCTAAACGTGTAAAAATTATAAACGAAAGCAATCCAGGCTGCTCCCAGAATAATAAGAAATACGCCTTTTATCTTATTGATTAATTTCATTTTTTAATATCCCACCCTTTCTCCGACTTCGTCGTAATAAAACTATGGACAGAAAACCTTTTAACTGGCCGATAAATTCATCCCATCCCCTTATCGACAGCAATCGCTTTAGCATATACCCTGGCCTTAGATAAAACTTTTGATGCGCGTAATTGAGGAAATTTTCGTAATATTCTTTTTCTAAAGTCGGCGGGATATAGGCAAAACTTTCATGGTCGGTAATACTGCAGGGTTTATTAAAATCGAACCGATAGCCTTCACCGGTTAAATTTTTGTATAATTCTGTCCCCGGGTAAGGGACAAATTTATTAAAATGTGCATAGTCAAGCCTGTTGTTCAAGGTAAACGCCAAAGTTTTTTGTAAACTCTCTTTAGTCTCGCCGGGAGTGCCTACGATAAAATCGGCGCGCACGCTTAAACCGGCTTGCTTTGCCCAACGAACTGCGTTAACATTATCTTCTAAACAAGGGCCCTTACATAGCCGGGCAAGCATCCGTTCATCGCCCGACTCTAACCCGAATAAAACCTGCCAGCAACCGGCCGCAGCCATCTCTTTCAGCAAATCCTTATCAACGCTGGTAACGGTAGTAAGGCAGGTCCAGGGTATCTTAATATTCGATTTACGCAAGCCGGCGCAAATATCATAAACGCGTCTTTTATCTAACGTAAAACAATCATCAAAAAACCTGATTTCCCGCGCCCCGTATTTATTTACTACCTCTTTGACCTCAGCCAAAACATTTTGGCTGCTCCGCGCCCGATAAACATTGCCGAAGACCGCCCGGTCGCAGAAAGTGCATTGATGGGGACAGCCACGGCTGGTAATAATAATACCTAAGGGAAGCCGACGGTAAGAAGCCGGGGTGGGCTGATAACAAGACAGGGGCGGTAGCAAATGCCGGCTGGGAAAAGGCAAGGTATCAAGATTTTTAGCATACTCTCTCTTGGGCGTTAATATCCATCGATCATCTTTTTTAATAATAATGCCCGGAATAGTCTCCAATCCCCCGCCTCCCTTTTCTTCTAAATTTTTAACCAACGCCAGAAAAGTTTCTTCGCCTTCAGCGATAACACCGATGTCAAAATAGCCGCTTTTCATGGCTGGCTCAGGCATCGCCGTCACGTGCGCTCCGCCTAATACCAACAATGCTTTTGGGCAAAGGTTGCGCAAAACCTTAGTCAAATCGCAGGCCGAAGCAAAAATCGGCGTAGAAGCGGTAATGCCGATTACGGCCGGGTTTTGGCTGGCGATTTGCCGCAAAAGAGTTTTACGGTTATGCTTGAGTGTAAAGTCGATGATTTGCACGCAAAAACCGGAAGTTTCCAGCGCTGCCGCCAGATAGCCTAAACCGAGCGGCGGGATTACATTTAAAACCAGGCTCAGGCTTCGTGATGAGCCGACTGAATCCTGCACTTCAAAAGGAGGATTGATTAAAGTAATATTCATATTGTTTACAAGCTTATTTCCAACAATACCCGCATATCCCTTTTACATCGCTAAGTATAACATCTTTTTTGTCGATGGGAAAAATTTTACAAAAAAATGGTTGTTCATTATAAGCAAGGCACTTACCGCCGGAAAAATATTTACACCGGGGCATTGTTTTCGCACAGCAATGACCTGAACCCGGACAATGCCCCTTTCGTTCCATCATTTGTTTTTTGAAGTAATTTTTACGGAAATAAAAAATAAATCGGCGGCGGAAACTCGCGTAAATATATTTTATTTTTCCGGATATTAAAAGCCTGAAAAAAATGTAGATACGGTTATGAAGCATTTGATTGTTTAGCCTGTTGGACCTGTTTAGCCCGTTCAACCGTTGGGACTGTCGAGGCTGTTGAAAGATTCCAACACTACAACTGGCTCAACCGACCTAACTAGCCCAACTATTTTTAATTTGCTTTTTTCTCATAAACATATGATAGAAGCAATATCGTCACAGCTATCGACAAATTCTTTCCTTTGACATTCCCGTTGATTGTATAAACAGAATATTTCCCAGGGGGCCGATTTTTAACGGTACGCGGCTAAAACCCTCGCCGGCCAACAGCGTGCCGAAATCCCTAAGAAAATGCACGCCGACCGGTATCCAGGCGATAGCGTCGCCGGAATAACAACGTTCGTCGATCTTATAGAAACGCAGCAAAGCGCCGACGGCACATGTTATAATCAGTACAATATGGGTTTTTAAATTACCGGCGAGTCCACCAACAAAGGCGAGCTTCCCGAATGGTGTTGACGATAAACGCGATATCATCTTTTTTTAAATTAAAACCCGATGGTAAATAAAAACCCTTCCGGCACAACTCTTCGGCAACGGGAAAATTTCCCCGGCAGATTCCGGCATAAATCGGCTGTAAATTTATAGGGATGAAAAAATTACGCGTATCGATGCCGTTCTGGGCAAGCCGGGCGCGCAGCCGGTCTTTCGATATGCCGAATTCTTTCTCCACGGTAACCGCGTACATCCAGTATACATTTTTTGCCCAGGGCCGCTCCGGAGGCAGCCCGATGCCGGCGATGTCCTTAAGCAAGGCAGTATAACGCCGCGCGTTATCGCGCTTAATCGCCACCAGTTTATCTACCCGCTCCAACTGGGCCAATCCTACGGCCGCCTGCAAATTGGACATCCGGTAGTTAAATCCTAATTCTTTATGCCAGAAGTGGCGCGCGCTGGAAAAAGCCAGGTCGCGCAAATAAGCGGCGCGCCGGTATATTTTTTTATTGCCGGTAACGACCATTCCGCCTTCGCCGGTGGTAATAATTTTATTACCGTAAAAACTAAAACAGGCGGCGGCGGCTAAAGAGCCGGCCGGTTTACCTTTATAGCGCGCGCCATGGGCTTCGGCGGCGTCTTCAATAAGCAAAAGTTTATATTTGCGGGCGATTCTTTTGATGGGATCGATATCGGCGGGATGGCCGTAGATATGCACGGCGATGATCGCCCTGGTGCGTTTGGTAATCTTTCCTTCTATTTTGTCCGGACGGATAGTAAAAGTATCCGGCTCGACATCGACCAATACCGGTTTAGCGCCCTGGTAAGCGACGGCGTTGGCGGTAGAAATCATGGTAAATGCCGGCATAATCACTTCATCGCCCCGGCCGACACCGGCGGCCGCCAGCACCAGATGCAAAGCAGCCGTCCCGCTGGAACAAGCCACGCCCCATCCTGCTCCGCAATAAGCGCTGAAACGCTCTTCAAATTCTTCCACATAACTACCCAGGGAAGAAATCCATCCGCTTTTGATGCACCGGGTAAGATAAGCCAGTTCGTTGCCGTCGAATAAGGGCGCGCTTACGGGGATTATTTTTTTTCGCCGGTTTAAATAAGGCTCCGGCGCCGGTAAAATGATCCTTTTATGTTTCATGATTTTGACCGCGTCAATTTAAAAACTTCAGAGACGTATACCAAGCAATATTTTAAGAATTGGCCCGGGCTTGCCGTGGTTTTGCTTTTGCCCTTTTTACGGGAAAAATACACGTAAGGCGTTTCTTTTATTTTAAATCCTTTCCGGGAAGCCTCATAGAGAAACCGGATACAATATTCGCCGTATAAACCCTTAATTGCCAGGCAGTCAAAGATGCTGCGCCGGGCAATTATCTGGCCGCTGGTTAAATCTTTCACTGCAGTACGCAAGACCAGACGGGCGAACCAATTAAAAATATAGCTGGCGGCAACACGCAAAAAATCATCCCGGGCATCTTTGCCGCCGCGGACATAACGGGAAGCAACGACAATATCGGCGCCGGAGGCCGAGTTTATTAATGCGGTCAGTGTCCCCGGCGGCGCCGAAAAATCGGCGTCAAACCACATAACCCAATCGCCGGCGGCGCAACGAATCCCTTCGGCAATCGCTGTAGCCAGATTTTTTTCGTTATCCCGGCGGATTAAACGAATCTTCCGGTCGGCCCGCGCTAATTGCTCGACGCGCGGCCTGGTTAAATCCGTGGAATTGTCGTCGACGATAATAATTTCCTCGAGAGGAGATATCTCGTTACGAACGGCAGCGATAATATCGACAATTACATCTTCTTCATTGTAAGTAGGGATGATAACCGAAAAGGTCATTTTATAATAACAAATACAAAACAACTTTACTATTGGGTTACGGTCGTGGTGGTTGTAACCCCCAAGGTCTGAAATTGTTGATAGATAGAAGCACCTTTGGAGATCGGGTCAAGAATCTGGTTTAAAAAATAACTGAGGTTGGCGATAAATCTTCTGGGAACATAAACGATATCCTGGGAAACCAGGAGAACATTTTCTTTCATATTGGCCCGGATCAAAGCTTTAGTAAGATTAACCCGCATCGCCTGCGGATTTTTTAAACCGCCCTTTATGACGATAACACTGTCGAGCACTGCGTCTTTGGTAAAACCTCCGGCCAAAGCTACCGCTTCCAGAACGCTTTTCTGCTCGCTAAGGGAAAAAACTCCGGGATGGCCGACCTCGCCCAGCACAATGATTTTATTGCCGCCGATCGCCCTTAAAGAAACGACTACCTGGGGGTAACGAATAAATTCGCTGAGCTTTGCGGTAATGACTCCCCTCAACTGAGGAATGGCCAACCCCGCGGCAACAGCATCGTCGATTAAGGGGAAGGAAATTTTCCCGTCGGGCCGGACAATTACTTCCTTATCAAGGTCGCTGTTTTCCCATACGCTTACGGAAAGAGTATCCCCCGGCCCGATGATATAATCGCCGGCGGGAGAAACGGCATCGGGCTGGGAAACCAACACGGCGGGGGCCGGGGTTTCCTTATTTATCTTATGGTCTATACCATCTGTCCCCGTCCCCGGCATTATATTTTTTACTTGTTGCGCCGGGGCCGGAGAAGCGGCCGGCGGGACAACGTCTCTTGCCGGTAGAATTTGCGCTTGCTCAGAATCATTAAGCATATTATTATCCGGCACATTCATGGCCTTCTTAAACTCTCTTTGAGCATCTTCGTAAAGGCCGTTTTCATAATAGATACGCCCCAGGCGATAATGACGTGCGATATCGGCCTTATCCGCCTCGCCGAACACCGGCGATTGTAAAAAAATACAAATCCCAAGCACCAAGCACCAAGCACCAAATAAATTCCAAGCTCCAAATTTCAAATTCCAGACAATAGATGTTTTGGTTTTGGTCATTTGTATTTTGATACTGGGATTTTCCCGCTCTTTATTATGCTGGTTCAGCGCAATCCCGCAAAAGGTGGAAATTTGGGATTTGGTATTTGTAATTTGTGATTTGATTCGCATAGTATTTCTATTCTACCGACTGCAAGATCACTTCTACTTTCTTTTTTAATTCTTCGGCTTCGGTTTTGTTGCCTGAAGGCATCGGCCTGGTTAGATCAGCGGTGTTTTCCGGCGCGACGGCCGCTCGCGAAAAATTTCCCCGGAAAGAATCCGGTTGTTTGCCTAATGTTTCCTGCCCTAAATTGTTTTTAACCGTACCGTCCAACTCGTTAAGCACGTTTAATTTTTCCTTAATGGCCCGGTGAGTCTCCTGTGATTGCAGTAGATAATCATTTAGCTGGCTCACTTGGGTCTTTAAGATAGAAATTTCTCCTTTCAGCTCCGTGATTTGATTTTCTTTATGCCGGTTTTCCTCTTCTCTTCGGGCAAGCGCGGCGGATATATTTTTTAGTTGAAGTGTAAGGCGCTCATAAAGATCGGTAACTTTATCCAGATTATCCTTATATTCGCTAAGCTCTTTTTTTAAAGCGGCAACCTCTTCGGGAGCGGGCGCAACTTTATCCGGCGCCGGCCTTAAAGAACTCAGCGCCGCTTCCTTATCGCTCAGCTCATCGGCCAGCTCTTTCTTCTCTTTAATCAAAGCTTCTTTTTGCGCGGCGGCATCCAGATAATTGGTTTTCAGTTCAGCCAATTCTTTTCTTAATGCCGCCAAATCACTGTCTTTACCATCCAGTGACTTTTTAAGATTTTCTATTTCGCCGGTAAGCCGCTGATGTTCTTTTTGCTCTACGGCGGCATCCGGTGTGTTATCGACGGCCTTAGGAGAAACTGCCCCGCCGGTTGCCTCGGCCGGTTTTAATTCGTTAAGATGGCCAGCGGGAAGCGCCGCCTGAAGAGAAGTCAAGTTCTCCTGGAAACTTGTGTTCATCTTTAAAAAATTAAACCCGAAAAATACAATCGCGGCGATAACCGCGATGATAATTAAAAGATTTATGGTTGAGTGTTTTGTCATATGCGTTATAAACTCTTGGTAATAAAAACCTTGGTACCCCGGCTCAAATCTATTTCTCTGGATTGTTCGTTTTTTTTGCCGTGCAGGTCATAAATAATTTTTACGACCGGGCAAGAAGGCATTTCGATATTCTGCTTGATAACCTGCGCCGCTTCTTTGGTGTTGAGCTCGACGAATGTCCCCTTGGGATAAAATCCGATTCTTTCCATAAATGCCTTGGTAAGCCGCGCCGAAAAATTATCCTTATCTTCCAGAATAATCTTCAGCGCTTCAATCGGCGTGTATTTATCGCGGTAGGGCCGCTTATGGGTTAACGCTTCGTAAACGTCCACTAAACCGATTATCTGCGCCATTTCGCTGATATCGCCGTTCTTTAAACCACGAGGGTAACCGGAACCGTCAATGCGTTCGTGCTGCTGCGCGATAATTTCGCCGATCTGTTTGGTAACATGGCCGCCTCGAACTTTTATAATTTCCGACGCGTCGAGGGGATGCCTTTGTAATTTATGTATTTCCACCGGGGTAAGTTTACGTTTTTGATTTACCAAATCGCGGTATTTGCGCAATCCCAAATCATGCAGAAAAGCCGCGATGCCGAGCCTCAACAATTGAGAGTTAGCGTAGTTTAATCCTACGCCTAATTCCAAAGCCAAAACGCAAACATTAACAAAATGCAGCGCAACAAAAAGCATATCGTCGCTTATATTTTTGAAAACTCGTTCCATGAATTGTTGGTCATTGTCTTTGATGCAATCGATAAGATTTTCGACAAAATCACTGACCTGGCGCATTTGCGTTTCCGTCAAATTACTATCGGAATTAAAAATATCCTGCGCGATAATCACGGCTTGCTTATACATCTGGTCGATATCGGACGGGGCCGGCGCTTCTGCGCCGGATACGCCATCGCCTTTCTTCGGCACGCCGGAACCTGCCGGCGCGTTGTTGGAAAGCGATTGATTATTGAAAAGAGAAAAAAAATCGATATCGGAAAGAGAAGGTTTTTTCTCTTTACCGGCAGAAGCATCCTCTTTCTTTTCTTTTTCTTCTTGGTTTTGTTCGTTATTTTTACATATGGCGGGAAAACTTACGGGGCCGGACAGGGGAGCCTGCGGCTTAACTTCTTCTTTTTTCGGCGAAGAAGCTTCTTTTTTCTCCTCTCTAAAAAACGCGCGGAAAAAATTTATCTTGCTGCCGCCCTGTTCCTGCCGATGCTCTTTCTTTGGTTCCGGGGAAACCGGCTCTTTTTTTTCTTTGTCATCTTTACCGAAAATATCGGAAAATTTTATCATATTTATTTTTTTGCGCAGCAAAAAAATCTCTTCCATCCGCTTCGCGGCATGGAGAAATTCAACCGTTTAAAAATTGTTTCGCATTAACCGGAAAAATGCCCGCACGCTAAACCGGCATTTTCCGGCGGATATATTTTTTGCTCCGCAAAAAATCTAGTGTTCTTCTTCTTTTTTGCGGCTGCCCAAATCATGGGCGACCTGGATAACCACGTCCCGGTCAATTATTTGAAGTTTTTTGATAAAACCGGTTAACAGCGATAAATCGCAGATATTATTTATTAAGCGCGGCATACCTTGCGAAAATTCATAAATTTCCTCGTAGGCCGAATCGGTAAAAATACGGCGGGTGGTGCCGGCTACCTTAAGACGGTACTCGATATACTCCTTAGCTTCTTCTCTCGATAAAGAATAAAGCTTATACCTTATGGAAAGCCTCTGCTCAAACTGGGGTGTTTTTCCTACTTTTTCTTCCAGTTGAGTCTGGCCGAGCAAAATCAAGGTAAACAACACGCTATTATCGCTCTGCATATTAAGCAGCAATCTCACTTCTTCCAGCAATTCATCGCCCTGAATACTTTGCGCTTCATCGATAATGACCACGGGATATACCCCCCGGCCGCGGCAATCTTCGAGGTTCTTCTGAATCGCCCGTAAATAATCCATTTTGGTATAATGAGTCGTGGTTTCGATGCTGCCGCCCAGTTGGTAATGAATCTCTTTGATGAATTCTATCGGCGTAAGGCGCGGGTTAATAATGTAAATAAAAAAGCATTTGTCTTTGCCGCACATCTCTTTGAGGACGCGGCTGACAAAAGTTTTTCCCGTTCCCGGCTCGCCGGTGATGAGCACCCCCATCTTTTTTTGCTGGACGGCATAACTCATCCGCGCCAGGACCTCTTTATGCTCATTGGAATAATAAAAAAAATCCGGGTCGCTGATGTTTTCAAAAGGCGTTCTTTTTAATCCCCAGTATTCGGTATAAATATTAGCCTCCTCGGTCGGGACGACTTATTGCCTAAACTATCATTGTGATTCCAATATTTTTCATTTTGCTTTATCGATTGCCGATTCGATCTCTCTCTTTAACTTCAAATAATCATAGGGTTTGGAAAAATATCCCACAACTCCCAGCTCTGCCGCTTTTTTCAAATCTTCTTCTCCGGCCAGCGCGGAAAGGACAAAAATCGGTATATTTTTCGTTTCCCCATCCGTCTTAAGCAGCGCGCAAATCTCAAACCCGCTCAATTCGGGCATTTTTATATCCAGAAGAATCGCGTCCGGCTTAAAAGACTTTATTTGCGGCACGACTTCACGGGCGTTCATTGCCCCGTCAACATCAAACCCGGAAAAAAGCAACAGCTTCTTTAAGCTGATGAATACCGGCTCTTCATCTTCCGCGATGAAAACTTTCTTCTTTGCTGGCATATCGTACCTCAATTTATCATTTTATAACATAATTGAAATATCTCAACACATTTTTAATGAGACTTCGCCGTAATGAAACTTGCCCGGTACTCCGGGCTTAGTTGAATTATCAAGCCCGAAGTCCGTCAATTCGTTAAACGAATTGACGAGACCTCGCCATCTATGGGATGGCGGGGGCGCAGATTGAGGCGGTAGTGGAATTAACCTTCCCTCTTTAGCCGACAGATAATTCGACTACCGATTTTCCCAGCGTCCCTCCGGGACTTGGAAAAATCGAAGTCTCATTAGTTAAGATAATAACCCGGCATCTCATCCGCGTCCCCTAGGAAGACTCGTATTCAGCCACCTGCGTTACTATCTCCTCATCAATTAGACTTACCTTTTTATCAGAACCATTTAACAAACAAATATCACAAAGATTGTTTATGCGTCTGGGAATACCTCCAGAATTTTCTTGGATTAACCCTATCGCTCCATCACTAAAGATCTGTTCTGTCTGCCCCGCTACTGCTAAACGATGGTCGATATATCTTTTGGTATTTTCTAAATCTAAGGGCTGAAGATTGGCTTTAACGGCGATACGTTGTTCTAATTGTTTATTATCTTCAATCTTCTGTTTTAGTTCCGGCTGTCCTAAAAGAAGAAGGGTGAGCAAGAAGCGTTCTCTAAGTTGAAAGTTTAAAAGCAGTCTCAATTCTTCAAAGACACGCTCATCCTGGATGATATGCGCTTCATCAATAATAATTACCGTCTCTTTTCCATCACGCATATTATTCAGGAGTATTTGGTTAAGAACCTCCAAAAGATAATCTGCTGAAAGTTCGGTTTTTTTCTGGGGTAACTCAATTGCCTTGAGGCTACGTACAATTGCCCTTAAAAGTTCTGCGTAGTCTAATTGAGGATTATTGACAATAGCGGTTTTATATCGATCTTGTTTTATCTCATCAAGAATTGCCTGCACCAGAATGGTCTTTCCGCAACCAAAGACACCTGTAACTAAGCCCCCTCCCTTACGGTATCGAATAGCGTATAACATTCGTGCCAATGCTTCCTCATGCTGCGGGGAACGATACAAAAAGTGTGGATCAGGCGTATTCTCAAAAGGCATCTTTTTTAAATTCCAGTAAGTCGCATACATTTTTCAGCGTTCCTCCTTTTTTAGCAAATGATACCATTAAAAATTAATTTGGCAGTGCACCAGGCATTTATAAACCGAAGGCGTGATGAATGCCTTTAGTTGGACTATCCCGATGCGCCTGGATACCGTGAAAATTTCACGCTCTCCGGGCAGGATATTTCCACGAAGCTTTCGCAACTATGCTTGCGCTCCGCAAAAATAAAAATTATTCAAATTTATAATGCTTGCGGACTGCCTTTTTAATGTTCCATCTGCATGCCAACCCCCGGGGAAAAGTTACGAAATCGCCTTTACCACATTTAACTTTTTCGCCGCTTTCGGTTGATACTTCTACATCGCCTTCCAAGAAATAACACATCTCTTTTTCGTCATAATGCCAATCAAAAGTACTTGCTTCTTTTTCCCAGATCGGCCAATCTTTTATCCCCAGTTTTTCGATTTCCTGAACCGACAATTTTTTTACTTCAATCTTCATATCTCTTCCCTCCCTTATCTAATCATTTTGTAAAAATAAACCACAGAGGTCACAGAGAAATTATTAAATATCAATGAATTATGGTATCCCCCCTCTGTGCACTCTTAAAACAGACCAAAAAATAATACTTTGGTGTAGTCGGGACACGCAAACCAAAAACCAGCAACATTATAAAAATTTGTCAGATGATTTGGCAACTCTGTTATCTTTTATTTTTTTAAGAGTAATTTTGAGAAATATCTATGGACAATGGTGTTTTTATCGCCTTTGTCCATTTCTTCGAGAACACAGAGGTTTAATTTCCCCTCTGTGAACTCTGTGGTTGCCTTCATATTCTATTTGACGCTACCTTAATTACCACTATACACTTGCCGGGTAAAATTTTCGATTCCGCCCCCTCCCAAATCGCCAGGAGATATATTGCGCGGGCGTTCTCCCCGGCCCTTAAGATAACCCGGCTCCCCGGTAAAACTGTCCCGTGAATTAACGCCCCGCAGGAAATCCCGGGGCATTTCTTTCAAGGCATCCCATAATTTACTAAAATCAGCCGCCGCTCGTTTTGACCGGCGCCGGATATAATTGCCTGCCCCCTCCATGTCTTTGCTGTTGGCGTAAATCAAGGCGGCGATTAAAAGCAACAACGTGAAACGTTTCGACAACTCATTTAGCTTCTTTCTTCTGGTTACAATAAAGCATTCATCGCAGATACCGGCGTTACCGCTAAATTCTTTAAAACAAACCGGGCATGTTTTCATATTCTTTTACAACAAATACCACACCAGCTTCGCCACCTGGTTGGCTTCGAAAGGTTTACCCAGAATCGGAATAGCTTTATTTTTTATGTACTCGCTGATTCGCGCCATTTCCACGTGATAACCGGAAATAATTAAAATCGGGATTGCCTGCGTATGGGTATTCTCTTTAATCCTTCCGATAAATTCATAACCGCTCATCCCGGGCATTTGTATATCAAGGATGATCAACTCCGGATGGTTTATCTCTATTTTTCCCAGGGCGTCCGCGCCGCTATAGGCGCTGTCAAAGTTACTATAGCCGAACTGCTTCAGAGTATTTTTTGTAGCGTTTAACACCGCCGGTTCGTCATCGATGATCATTATCCTTTTCTGCAATCTTAAGCCTCGCTCGTTAAGATAATTTTCTTTTGCCTTACGCGCCAGCTCATCAAAATTTTTCCCGTCATCGGGGTAAGTGGAAAATCCGTAAGAGAATTCGGCCTCAAAGCTGTTGTCGAAATCAAAAATGGCTTTTTTTACCTCCTGAAGAAAAGCTTTCGCCGCTTTCGGCGCGGCATTCTTATCAAGGGAGGCGAGCGCGATAATCGCATTGTTGTTATCAATGATAAAATCTTCGAGTTGGGCAATTTCGCTGAAATCTTTCTTAAGGCCGAAAAACGCGCTATTGATTTTTGTTATGTCGGCGCTGCCGGCAAACCGGTCATAATTATCCCAGTGGAGCATAAAAACCGTCAAAGGGCTGGGCTTGAGTTTAACGGCATCGATTTTTCCTGCGATTCCGGCGTAACTAAGCCGGTCCAATTTTATCTGCGGAATAGTAAAACTGAATTTAACGCCCTGGTTCTTCCCCGCGCTTTCGAACCAAATTTTCCCGCCGTGAAGCTCGATTATTTTTTTAACCAGCGCCAGGCCCAGGCCGGTCCCGGCGAATTGGCGGGTAAGGGTATTGTCGATCTGCATGAATTCCTTAAAAATCTTGTCTTTGTCTTTGTCTTCGATGCCGATCCCCGTATCCCATACCGAAACAAGGATATTGTTTTCGCTGGACTTTGCCGCGACCACGCCGATTTTTCCTCCCTGGGGGGTAAACTTTACGGCGTTGGAAAGAAGATTGTACATGACCTGTTTTATTTTCTGCTCGTCGGCTTCAACTTTTGCGATGCCGTCGGCAACGTCCAGAATAAGGGCTATGCCCTGGCGATACGCTTTTTCTTTGATCATCACAAAACTTGATTCCAAAATATTTTTTAAATCAATCTCATCCAGATGCAGCTCTAATTTTCCCGCTTCGATCTTGGAAAGATCAAGGATATCGTTGATCAAGGCCAGCAAATGTTTGCCGCTGCTCCAAATATCATTGATATATTCTTTTTGTTTATCGAGTAATTTGCCGAAACTTTCGCCGGCCAACAACTCGGAAAAACCGATAATCGCGTTTAAGGGCGTACGTAAATGTGAGTCTAGCCACCGGTGAATTGGTTTCACGTTTGTTGGCGCTGGCTGAAGAACTCAAAGAGTCGGCAGTTGAGCTG